>VMHT01219417.1_pt1 | contig 37905 bp, 47 predicted proteins | sample 4693611 | NCBI WGS metagenome assembly VMHT01 (sample SAMN12280063, study PRJNA550983) | marine metagenome | isolation source: seawater sampled from same location over 5 years 0.02-0.2 micron viral filtrate | place: USA: collected off the coast of southern California halfway between the port... ...
GTATTATGGAAAATATTACCTTAATAAAGGTTCTGAATATATGACGCATGGTGCAAATATTTCTCTTTCGTCAAACTTTTCTTTCCCTACCACAATGAGAGCCACGCCAACATCAAGTCATGTTCAAAATATAAACGCAAGTAACTGCAATAATTCTAGCACAGGTTTTTTAAGTTTTGATGGATGTGCTTATCAAGTTAATATGAGCGTTGTATCTGGCACAATAAGTCGCAGAGATATTTATGCTTTTGATGCGGAGCTATAAATATGCAAAATAATCTAAATATATCATCTGCTAAATATGTAAAAGACCAAGAAACACAAGTCATAAATGAAGAGAATGTTTATGTAAGTGTTGGTGATAATGTTGCAGTAGACGTTGTAATTGATGGCGAAACAATGCGAGTTCCCCTTGACCCAGCCAACCGCCACTATGCAGAAATCATGCTTCAGGTAGATGCTGGCACACTAACAATAGCGGAGGCAGAATAATGCCATACATAGGCAAATCACCAGTAGGCGGTGGCTTCCATAAGCTGGATGCTCTTACTGCTTCTGCTACAGCTACCTACGCTTTGACGCTGGGTTCTGCGGCATACTTTCCAGAGACAGCTAACCAGCTACTTGTATCTCTGAACGGCGTTATCCAAGCACCACAGGATAGCTTTACAGTGTCAGGGTCTAACCTAGTGTTTGACACGGCTCTGACATCTTCAGACAGCATCGACTTTGTTGTTGCGCTGGGTGATGTGCTGGGTGTTGGTTCGGTTACTGACGGTGCTGTTACTACAGCCAAGATACAGAACGGTGCTGTTACTGCGGCAAAGATTAGTAGCTTGCCAACAGGCTCTGTGTTGCAAGTTGTTCAAGCTGTAAAAACAGACACGCAAGAATTTAATGCAAACTCTTATTCTGCAATAAGTGGTCTTGCGGCTGTAATTACACCAACAAGCACATCAAACAAAATATTAGTACAAGCCGTTATTCACATAGGAACAAGCGGTGGAAACGAAGGTGTAGGTGGAAAGCTATATAGAAACAGTTCTGAAGTTACTGGAGCAAGAGGCGATGCGGCTGGTAGCAGAGACAGAAATTGGTTTCATGGTGGTGAGTATGCAGGTACTACTTCTCAAAGTACATCTACCCCAATGTTTTTAGACAGCCCCTCATCAACTTCTCAACTCACTTACGAAGTTTATTGTCGGTCGCACAGCACTGGTTACCCTGCCTACATCAACAGAAGTGAAGATGATTCTGATGATAGCAGACGTAGCAGAGTTATCTCAACATTAACCCTTATGGAAATAGCAGGATAGGAGACTGACATGACACTAACAAAATTAAACAATCAGTCTCTGTCTGCTGTAACATCGGCTGGCTTGCCGTCTGGTACTGTGTTGCAGGTTGTTCAAAACACATTTGCCCCTGCGTCAAACGAAACAACATCAAATACAAGTTATCAGGCTTCAGGTTGGAATATTACAGTACAGAAAAAGCAATCTAACAGTAGATTGTTAGTAAATTGTGCTGGCGCACATCAATATCTAACACAGTATGCGTCTGGTATTTTATCTACTATATGTCAAGAAAGTGGAACTAGTACATTTATAGCAAGTACAACTTACTCAGCTTCTAATGACCCAGCATCTAGCTACCTTTATGGTATGCAACAAGTATATAATTCAAATTATTTGAATACTGCGCCACATTCCAAAAACTGGTTATTTGATTCTTCTGGAAATGAGTTTGAGGCTTTTAGGCTTTTTTATAGGGCAAGAAGCTCAGGATATAATAGTGTGTTCTTTGAAGCTGGTCATGTTGCAACAATCACAGTTACGGAGATTGCAGGGTGAACCAGAACGATATAATGCTTGCTGGTGGCGGTTTGACTGCACCTCTGTGGCTACCTACTCTTAACCAGTGGGTAGCCCTTATAGTCGGAATATTTTCTGTAGTGTATCTTGGGTTTAAGATATACAAGGCGTGGAAGGAAAGGTAATGAGTAGCTTTTTTAATTTTGGCAACACCCGTAAAAGTAAAAAGAAAAAAGTAGTGCGAGATTTTGATATAGATGACGCATTAAAATTTCTAGGGTTGAAAGCTGAAAAATCATACAGTCCTAATATGCAACCACTAATCAGGTCAGGCCAAGGTAGAAGTAAATATACAGATTAGGAGAAGGCGATGTTGGGTGAACTTATGGCCTGTAACGCCGCCTTCGCCGTTATTAAACAAACTCTAGCCAACGGGCGTGAACTCGCAGACTGCGGAAAAGCAATCTCAGATTACGTAACCGCCAAAGATACCCTTCAACAAAAAGCCAACAAAAAGAAACATTCCTTTTGGCACAAAGTAGGTGGCAAAACCGGGGATGATTTAGAAGAGTTTATGGCACTTGAGAAAGTGCGTAAACAAGAAGACCAGCTTAGAGAGGCTATGCAACTCTATGGACGGGCTGGTTTATGGAACGATTGGATTAGATTCCAAGCAGAAGCACGAAAGCGTAGGCAAAAAGAACGTGAAGAACTAATAAGAAAACGCAAAGAATTTCTAGAGATAGTTACTATTATTGTACTAACTATATTATTTGGGGGCTTAGTTATCTACTTTGCTGGTTTTTATTATTTAGCAACAAGAGGATAACTATGTATCAAGCAATAGTATTTGCGTGTTTACTTTCACACTCAGACGAATGTTTAAAATTAACAGACACATGGGGACTTAAAGCCTCAAAGTATGAATGTGAACAGCGTATAGAAGAGATGTTAGTTTCTACAAAAAAGGTACTACCTAACTATGTTATAGTTGGTGCTAAATGTGAAGCGATGGGGCAACGAACATAATGCCAAAACTTAGTGAGAACACAGAGGTAGCACTTCCCCTTCGCAACATTATCTCAATGCTTGCCGCTGTCAGTATCGCAACGTGGGCATACTTCACATTGACTGCACAAATACACAGCATACAGACCAACATCCAGATGATGAAATCTGACCTAGAGCAAAACACAGAGTTTCGCATTAAGTGGCCTAGGGGAGAGATGGGGAGTCTGCCAGCCGACTCTGAACAGTTTATGTTAATAGAACACATAGCCACAGAGTTAGAGAAGCTACAGACTGAAATCGAAGAAGGCCGTGCGCCGTATGACCAGCAACAAAAATTAACGCTGGATTTCTATGAAAAGCGAATTAGTAATCTTGAACAACATATAGAAAAGTTAAGGAACGGCGATGGTCATTGAACTTACATTTGTATTGTTGCTCACTATTGGGCAAGAGCGTATCGAGTACACACCATATAAATCCTTATCAGAGTGCTTATCCATTAGACGAAAGATAAAACGCAATGTTGGACACAGTGCCAACTTTGATGAGAAATGGTCTTGCAAAGAACTGAAAGTGAAGATGCAAGATGGACAAATATTGGAGATTGTAAATTGATTGGGATGCTAATTCAGGGCGTGATGGGGATTGCTGGTGAAGCCGTAGGTGGCTACATCGAAACCAAGAAGGCCAAGGCCAAGCAGAAGCTGGTCAAGATAGAGGCTGAAACAAGCCTGATGGAAAAACAAATTAAAGGGGAGATTGATTGGGATGTGGAAGCTGTCAAGGGTTCAAAGGAATCTTGGAAAGACGAATACCTTACCATTCTGTTCAGTATCCCACTTTTACTCTGCTTCATCCCGTTCACTGTCGAGTACGTGGAACGTGGTTTTGAAGCGTTGGCACTCACACCTGATTGGTACAAATACACCTTGGGTGTAATCGTTAGTGCATCCTTCGGAATCAAAGGCGCAACTAAGATGTTCGGCGGTAAGAAATGAAGAAGTACAAATGTAAACATTGCCAGAACATCCAGTACCTACCAGACACATTTCTAAAGAAACTACTAAGAGTAAAGTGCTACGTGTGTGGTAACCCTGTACCTAAGTCAGCCTTTAAGGAAAAAGCTAATGAAACTAGATGAACTAATGGAAGCCCTACACTCAGAACTAGGGCAGACGCTACTGGAACGCATACGTGACCCAGAAGTTAAAGCCTCTGACCTCAATGTTGCCCGTCAGTTCCTCAAGGACAACGACATTACAGCCATACCGACAGATGAGAATGTACTAAAACAACTGTTGGATGAGCTTCCATTTGACGAGTCACAAGACCTCTATCAGTAGTCTGGGTTACCTACCTACTGTACCCCCTATAGATGCCCCCTCAGTGGGGCTTAAATCGCCATTAAAAGCATATTGGAGTAACGAATGTCTCTATATAGAAACATGAACGCAAGAAAGAAGGCTGGCACAAGTCGGTCAAAGAAGAAGTCAACCATATCACCAGCAGTTTATCGGAAGATGAAACTCAAGAAGGGTGGGTTCAAAGAGAAGGCATGATAGAAGGCGTTGAGTTACTGTGGTGGCAGTGGTGGCTACTGTTAATGATTACCTTGAACACCGCTATCAACGTAGTTGTTTTCTTTAAGCATAGATTTAGGACGAGTAAAGATGGCTGAATATAAAGGCAAGAAGGTCACACTAAACAGACCTAGCCGCATCTCGAAAGGTGAACCGGGATATGGCAGAAAGAAATCTAAAGTCTACGTTAAGAAGGGCAAGAGGGTTGTTAAGGTTATGTTTGGTGACCCAAAGATGACCATTAAGAAGAACCAAAAAGGGCGTAGAAGTAACTTTAGGGCGAGGCATAACTGTTCTTCGGCTAAAGATAAGACAACAGCCCGTTACTGGAGTTGCAAAGCGTGGTAGATAACCGATTGAAAGACTTTAAGAACTTCCTGTTTATGGCATGGAAGCACTTGAACCTACCTAATCCCACACCTATCCAGTATGACATCTCTGATTATCTACAGGATGAGACACAAAGAAGGGTAGTCATCGAAGCTTTCCGTGGCGTTGGTAAGTCATGGATTACATCAGCCTATGTCTGTCACCAACTGTTGCTGAACCCACAGAAAAACATCCTAGTGGTATCAGCATCGAAGACAAGGGCAGATGATTTCTCTACCTTTACCCTTCGTCTCATCCATGAGATGCCCATACTAGCCCATCTGAAACCCAAGGATGGGCAGAGAATGTCTAAGATTAGCTTTGATGTAGCCCCTGCAAAGGCATCACACGCTCCATCAGTTAAATCTTTGGGTATCACAGGACAGCTTACGGGGTCTCGTGCAGACCTCATCATTGCTGATGACGTAGAGTCTGCTAATAACTCTATGACACAGATGATGCGTGACAAGCTGGCTGAAACAATTAAAGAATTTGAAGCTATTATTAAGCCGGGGGGACGGATTGTCTTTCTAGGTACACCACAGACTGAGATGTCTATCTATAATCTGCTGGATGAACGTGGCTACAAGACAAGGATATGGCCTTCCCGGTATCCAGATGACAGGCTCAAGACAGCCTTTGGGTACAAACTAGCACCTATAGTTGCAGATGAAGACACCAAGGACGGTGAACCTACAGACCCCCAGCGATTCGACTCTGATGACTTAATCGAAAGGGAAGCGTCATATGGAAAATCTGGATTTGCTCTTCAATTCATGCTGGACGTTAGCCTCTCAGACGCTGACAAGTATCCTCTCAAACTTAATGACTTTATGGTCATCTCTGGAAGCTCTAGTTGGGCAGATGCCCCTGTAAAAGTACAGTGGGCTTCGGGTAAAGAACAGATAGATGCCGCCAAGCACCTACCTAATGTGGGGCTGAAGGGTGACTATTGGTGTACACCTATGGTTATATCGGGTGATACAGCCCCGTGGGATGGCTCTGTGATGTCCATTGACCCTGCTGGACGGGGTAAGGACGAGACAGCCTATGCTGTGGTCAAGATGATGAAGGGTCAGTTGTACCTGACAGCCGCTGGTGGCCTACAGAATGGCTACTCAGAGGAGAGCCTAGAGGTTCTCAGTAAGGTTGCCAAGCAACAGAACGTCAATAAGATTATCACAGAGAGTAACTTCGGTGACGGTATGTTTACCCAGTTGCTGAAGCCTGTGTTGACTAGGGTTCACCCTGTGACCATCGAAGAGGTAAGACACAACACCAGTAAAGAGAAGAGGATGATAGACACACTAGAGCCTATCCTCAACCAACACAGACTTGTGGTGGACGAGAAGGTAATCTTGAGTGACTATCAGAGTGATGTAGAACTTAAATACAAACTCTTCTACCAACTGACTAGGTTGACCAGAGATAAAGGCTCTTTGATACACGATGATAGACTTGATGCTCTCTCTATAGCTGTAAACTACTGGGTAGAGACGCTAGATAGAGACATTCAAGACGCTGTAAGAGACCACAAGAGGGAACTATTGGACAGAGAGCTAGAAAAGTTTATGCAATCTTCTGTAGGAAGAAAGCCACAGTCAGAGAACTGGATTAGCCTCCGACATTAATACCCTGCATATTAGATAGAAGCCCCTATAGGTGACCTACAAGATTTAATAAGAAGAATAAGTAGTAAGAATACACCTATAGGTACACTATGAGAGGACTATAGATACCATTATGGCTAAAGATGATAATGTAGTTAAGCTATTTGAGACCGTTGAGGACAAGATTAAAGACATGATTGATGACAAAGCGGCTATTATAGTGTTGTCTTATGATGACGATGGGTTATCTATAGGGTCTACTGCTGAAATAGATACCATCATTATGATGCTTGAAGCGGCTAAGTTTAAGTTGCTAGAGAATATCACCTACCAATAAATTTAATAAAAAAATCTGAGGGGGGTACGTATAGTGTCCCAGCCACAAAGACCCCCTTCGCCCCCTACCAGCCACCATTTTTTTGATAGGCCAGCCCCCCAATGTCTCAGCTTTTGTCACGGCCTTGGCTGGCAATCGGTAGGGCAAAAGGTTTTCCGATAGAATAGCAATCGAACGGGCATAAATTAGATAGGCATTTTGGTTTTTTGTTCGGGCTTGTCTGTGTTGTGGTCTGTTTTTTTTCTTTTTGTGCATTTTGTGGGTTTACACGTTTTTAATAGTCGTGTAACTAAGAGATAGTCCAGAACACCGGACTCGCTGTTTGACATTGTGAATATAGTATTTAGCAAGGTTTATCAGGTATCACCTTTTGATACCTTGCCGGGTTGCTACCCGGTATCACTCAAAACCTAGTGAGGTAAACCATGACTAATCTTTATGTAACTATCGCCGCAATCTTAGCCTTATCTTTGGCTGTTGTTATTTCTCGCCGTTGGCTTACTCGCCGTCGTGCCCGTGATAACCGTTTTGGCCTGTCTTTTGGCAAACATTCAATAGGCTTTCATTTCGGCAAGTTATCAGCCTATGCTTTCCCGGCAAGTGGCAGAACATTAAACCAACGTTTATTGGCGGTGAAATAATGCCAGCATATTGGGAAAGAAACGAGGAAAAGGTATTGCGGCAAATTCGCATATCTAGATGGCTTCAACATAAACAGAAAAAGAAAGAGGAAAAACGTGATGCTAAAAATCGCAAAGTTTCTTCTGGCAGTTAGCCTTACAACCGCATGGTTCGTAGCCGTGCCGTTAATGCTAATCTGGTAAACTTTTACAGGGTCACCGTAGCAATACGGTGATACCTGATAAGCCTTGCTAAATTTATCTTGATATATCCACTGCCGGGTTTAATCCTGTAGTGGATACTAACATTTAGTGAGGTAACTTATGACTAAATATAAATTGTTGGGTGTTGGTAATAATCCAAAGACTGTTAAAGGTGACGGTTCAGAATATATAACCGCAATCCTATATCTTGCGCCAGCTAAACAGGTTGAGGGGATAAACCTATGCCCTATGGCTGTTATGGCTGGCTGTGATAAGGCTTGCTTATATACGGCAGGCCGGGGGGCTTTTAGCAATGTTCAGGCGGCACGTATCCGCAAAACAATATTGTATCGTGATAACCGGGATTTATTCTTGGATTATTTACGTGCTGATATTGCAAAGTTTGCAGATTATTGTCGCAAGAAAGGGGTTCAGGCTTGTGTCAGATTAAACGGCACTTCTGATATTCGTTTTGAACGGTTCGGCATTATGCAAGATTTTCCTGAGGTTCAGTTTTATGACTACACAAAAGACATAAAGCGAGCCTATGGCAGTCTTCCAGCTAACTATCACCTAACCTTGTCATATTCTGAGAAAAACCCGGAATATGCCAACCTTGTTAAACAGGCCGCACAAACTACAGGCAAAAACATGGCTGTAGTTTTTCGCCGTAAAAATGACATTCCTAAGACATTCTTAGGCTTGCCAGTTTTAGACGGTGATAAAGATGATTTACGATTTTTAGACAAGCCCGGTCATGTAGTCGCATTATATGCCAAGGGTAAGGCTAAACAGGATAAATCAGGTTTTGTTATTGGGTAAACTATCCACTCAGGCATTTAAACCGTCAGGTATTATTATCTGGCGGTTTTTTTGTGTCCCTTAACAAAGTTAGTCTAAGCTAACATTCTTTAGCCAGGGTGAAACAAAGTTAGTCAAGGCTAACATTATGAGACATCCCTAATCATCTTCAGATTGCATCTTGTTCCGTCATGTTCCGTCATCATGTTCCCTCAGAAAAATAATTTACAAACCATCTTGACACCATCTTGTTCCGTCTATATTTAACAGGGTAAGCCATTTCCAGTGGCCTAACAAATAACTGGGACGGATGCCCTGAGAGGGGTAGTCGATAGTCTACGTAGCAATCTGATGCTGTAAGCGGCAGGGTGATGACGGGAGTTGCACTAGATGGGAGCATGGTGTCCTTACCTCACGCATCATGTTCCCTTCTAGTTTAACTTCAACAGAGAGAGGACTGGCTATGAATATATTCTACCTTGACCATGACCCAGAGATTGCCGCCGCATATCACTGTGATAAGCACGTTAATGCTATGGTAAAAGAAACTGTGCAGATGATGTCTACCGCACACCGTATGCTTGACGGGGACGAGTGGGCTGACAGTGTGGGGCTTGTAGCGTCAACACATTACAACCACCCGTCAACCGTTTGGGTACGCTCTAGCGTTGACCATTACCAATGGATGCAACAGCTTCTTGTTCACCTATTAGCACAAAAGCTGTTACGTTTTGGCACACCTCATATGTACACCAAGTTCGTTGACATCTTAGCTGTTGTGCCTGACAACATAGACGATGTTGGCTTTACGCCACCACCACCAGCTATGCCTGACGAGTACAAGACAGACTGTTCCATTCAGTCCTATCACAATTATTATGTAGGTGCTAAGTCACACTTTGCTAAGTGGGCGCACACAGAAATGCCAGCATGGTATGCAATGCGGTTATTCGCTTGACACTTTATATCCACTCAGGCATCGTATGCCTTAACATTATTACGGAGAGTTTATTGCTTAAATATAAGTATGTGAAGATTCCATTCATCGGGGGGAGCGTCTACGTTGAACACAACAAAGACAACAACTCGTTGTGTGGGTGGGAGTGGTGTTGTAATACACCTGACAGAGAACTCTTTTTGTACATCCGTAAGATACGGGTAATCTATACACCACCATCATGGAGACACAATGGTCAAACCAATGGCACGGGTAACGGAGAAGCAGGAAGCACTATCACAGATACTGAAAGTGATAGAGAGGTTTCGAGATTTAGACCCAGAGATACAAACACAAACCGTGGCAGTATTTCTGACTGTGGCTAAACATCCTGTACCTATCAAGATGCAGGAAATAGCTGACGAATTGGGGCTTGCACAATCCAGTGTGAGCCGCAACGTGGCATGGCTGGGTAGCTGGTCACGCCACCACAAGAAGGGTCAAGAGTTGCTGGAAGCATACGAAGACCCGATGGAACGCAGACGAAAGCTGGTGAGGCTGACTGCCAAAGGCACACGCTTTGCCAAGTCTTTGTCTGCATTAATATAGGAGACTGCCTATGCCAGTACGCAAACGGGGTAACAAGTGGCAAGTCGATGTCCGTAAACAGGGCATCGTGTTTCGTCACAATTACCCAGCACAAGAACAGGCTGATGCAATGCTTGTTCAGGTTGAGGATGCCATATCCAAAGGCTTGCCTCTGCCTGACCCTGAGTGTGCTATGCCACAGGCCATGACTGTCGCTGAGTTGTTCAACAAGACAGCCGATAGGTACTGGTCTGAAACTAACTGGGGCATGACTGCCATCCGTACATCACAAGAGATTGTTGATGTGGTGGGTAGGAACTGTCTCGCCAGCCAGATTGATGACAATCTTGTTGATGACCTGATTGCTTTCTTCAAACGAAAAGGCAACGGGAATTGTACAATCAATAAGAAGCTGTCTGTATTATCCAAGGCTTGTAACTTTGGGTTCAAACGTGGCTGGCGTAAAACAAAGCTCAATATTGAGTGGCTTGACGAGGGCAGAGGCCGCATCAGGTTCGTCACTGAAGACGAGGAACTTATGTTGTGGAATATGTTTCGTCAGATGCGGATGTATGACGAGCTAGACACTTTCATGTTCCTGATAGATACCGGGATGCGTGTAGGTGAGCTACGCAACATCCAATTCAAAGACCTCAATGGCAGTCGGTTGACTGTCTGGAAAACCAAGAGTGGGAAACCTCGCACTGTTGTTCTGACAACACGAGCAAAAGAAATATTTGTTCGGCGTAACGGTGACCTTTCAATGACACCTGATAAGGTGCAGTATTCTTGGAACAAGGTTAAACGTGCGATGGGCATGGGGCATGACAAAGAATTTGTGCCTCACTGTCTTCGCCATACTTGTGCCTCTCGCCTCGTGCAGAGGGGTGTTCCCCTTCTTGTTGTGAAGGAATGGCTTGGTCACGCTGACATTCAGATGACCCTAAAATATTCCCATCTGTGTCCAACAAATCTGGAAGACGCAGTGAAGGTTCTTGAACCTAGCAACAAGGTGACAAAACTTGTGGCATAATGGTGACATTGTGACACGTATGTCGTTGTGGCAGAAGGACTTACAGGCGGTTAGCTAGTAACTGATTCTATAAGTTCTGTATATCCACTACGGCATACATCAATACCTTAACCAAACTGGCTTGGACAATAGCCATCATCCACTCACGCATCAGTCAGCATGGGTGGATGTCACAAACAGGAGTGTATTGTATATGTCTAGTGACAAACAAGTTTTACTAGAACGTGAGATGCGAGAACATGGATTGTCTCGCTATCACAAAAACAATCTGAAGAAGGCTGAACGCAATCAGGAATCAACCACTGATTACGGACAGCATCTTCTGAGGGCAACCTTAGAATCACTTGAGGTTGCCATCACAAGCTTCATCGAAGACAGCATGAATGGAAGGGCTGGTAAGGCCGCAACCAGTGCTGTCCTACTCTCAAACCTTGAGCCTTCAGTCATCTCTGTCATCACGCTGAAGGTTGTGCTTAATCAAATCACAAGGCAACGTGCCTACACATCTTCAGCAGTGGCACTGGGTATGGCTCTGGAAGATGAGCTACGCATCAGGTCATTTGAGGAGAACAATCCAAGGCTGATGAAGGTGGTGATGAAAGACCTTGAGTCTCGCTCATCATCCTACTCATACAAACGCCGCAAGCTCATCGAAGCGGCACGGCGTGACGGGGTAGAGTGGCAAGCATGGACACAACGTGAACGGCTTCTTGTTGGCAATGCTCTGATTGACTTGACCATCCAGCATACTGGGCTTCTGTCTCACAAGATGGTCACATCAGGGGGCAAGAAGCGTAGGCTCTTGTTACCTACCGAAACCACAATGGATGCCATCAAGGACTTGAACGCTTTCAAGGAAGTGCTGAAGCCTGACTTCTATCCTTGTGTTGTCCCACCCCGTGATTGGATTAGCCCTTACGATGGTGGGTATCACTCACACCACATCAGGCCGCTGACTATGGTGAAGACCGACAATCACAATTATCTGTCGGAACTAAAACACTTTGATATGCCTCAAGTCTACGGTGCGGTGAACGCCATGCAGAGGACAGCCTTCAAGGTGAACACCAGTATCTTGGATGTGCTTCGTGAGGTGTGGAACACGGGCATTGACTTGCCTACCCTACCACCATCTGAAAACTATCCCATCCCAGCAAAGCCACAGGACATTGCAACCAACAAGGAAGCAAGGACAGCGTGGAAACGGGAAGCGGTCATCATCCACACCGAAAACAACAGGCTCGATTCCAAGCGGCTCTTGTTGAGGAAGACCATCGAAGTGGCTGACAAGTTTCAGGATGAACCAGAGTTGTACATGGTTTACCAGCTAGACTTTCGTGGCAGGGCGTACTGTGTCCCCAACTACCTCAACCCACAAGGCACTGACTTTGCCAAGGCATTGCTCATGTTCAGCGAGGGCAAGCCGATAGATGACAACGGTGCGTGTCACCTTGCCATACACGGGGCTAACTGCTTCGGGTTCGACAAGGTATCACTTCAAGAACGGATTGATTGGGTGCAAAAAAATCAGAAGCAAATCCTGTCTTGCGCTTCAGACCCATTGGCTGACTTGTGGTGGGCAAAGGAAGCTGACTCTCCGTTCCAGTTCCTTGCCTTCTGCTTTGAGTGGGCTGGCTGGGTTCAGCAGGGTGCAGGGTTTGTCTCTCACCTTCCTGTGTCTGCTGATGGCTCGTGCAATGGACTGCAACACTTCGCCGCCATGCTTCGGTCATCTACCACAGGCAAGGAAGTCAACCTCATCCCACATGAAGAACCACAGGACATTTATCAGAAGGTGGCTGACCGGGTAACCGATAAGCTGAAGACGATGGACAATCCTCTGGCTAGTCAGTGGCTTGAGTTTGGTGTCAAGCGTGGATGTACCAAGCGTCCCTGCATGGTGTTGCCTTACGGGGGCAAGCAGTATTCTTTCTCTGACTTTGTGATGGACTACATCGTGGAACAGAAAGAAAAAGGTAATATGCACCCCTTCGGTGACGATGCGTTCAAGGCATCTACCTTCCTTGCCAAAGTTATCTGGGACTCGATTGGTGAGATTGTCCATGCCGCAACGGATGCGATGGCATGGCTTCAGAAAGCCTCACGGGTTGCCAGTTCGGAAGGCTTGCCTATCCGCTGGGATACCCCGGTCAACTTCCCGGTGCTTCAGGCGTACAAGGCCACCAAGCCCTTCCGGGTAGACACCAAGCTTCTTGGTTCTGTCATCCAGCCCACGCTCTACAAGGAGACAGGTAAGATTGACAAGAACCGTCAGTCCAATGGCATCAGCCCCAACTTTGTACACAGCATTGATGCGGCACACATGATGATAACGATTGACGTTGCCACACAGTGTGAAATCTACAGCTTTGCGATGGTGCATGACAGCTACGGTACTCATGCGGCAGATGCAGAATTGATGTGGTGGTGTCTCCGTAAAGCCTTCGTTGAGATGTACTCTCAGACAGATGTGCTTGAGGATTTCCGTGCTGACTTGCTTGGAGTTCTTCCCAGACACAGGCACTCAGAGATAGAGTCTGTCCCATCGAAGGGTGACCTCGACATCAGTGTTGTTGAGGACAGCCCATTCTTCTTTGCCTAGTACAATCCACTCAGGCATTTAATACCCTGCATATTAGACCAGCAGAGTGTTCTGTTGGTCTATCTAACGGAGACCAATATGGAAGAACTCCTTGAATTATATGAAGAATTGGATGTTGCAGTACCTGTAGATATCCAGACCAAGGCCATAGAAACCTATGGCTTCATCTTAAAAGACAACTATCCACAGGAGAATATGGATGGCTAGAAAAGAACATGAACCTTTGCTTACACCAAGTGGCATTGCTGTTTACCCTCATCTCAATCGCCCTGATGTTTACAAAGACCCACAGTCTGGTGTCTCTGGCAAGCCTCAGTACAAGGTGAACCTCTCTCTTACACAAGAAGAAGCTACACCTCTTATCACCAAGATTGAAGAGACCAAGAAGACTGCCCTTGCAATGATACCAAAAGACAAGAAGCAGAAGGAATCGGATGACCCTTACTACAACGAGCTTGACAGTGAGGGACAAGAGACAGGCCGTGTCATCTTTAAGTTCAAGATGAACGCTGAGATTAACACAAAGGATGGACGCAAGATTGACATTGCACCGAAGCTGTTTGATGCCAAGGGTGTCTTGCTCAACGATTGTGATGACATCTGGGGTGGTTCAATCATGCGTGTATCGGCTGACCTCATCCCATACTACGTTGCCGCAGTCGGTGCTGGTGTATCACTCAGACTGAAAGCCGCACAAATCATTGAACTTAAAACAGGTGGGGGTGCTGATGCCTCGTCATACGGCTTCTCTGCAACGGAAGGATTTACTGCACCGACAGAGACAACCACGAGTTCGGAGTTCTCTGACGATGATGAAGACTTCTAGTCAGTACCGCAGTGGTTTAGAACAAAAGGTTGCTGACGAACTGACCCAGCTAGGTGTGAAATTTTACTACGAACCACCCGGCTGGGTTCACTACACCAAACCCCAATCGAAGTACAAGCCTGACTTTGTGTTGCCCAACGGAATCATAGTTGAGACTAAAGGCCAGTTCCTTTCATCAGATCGTTCCAAGCATAAGCTTATCAAGGAACAGAACCCTGACTTGGTTATCAGGTTTGTCTTCTCTAACTCTAAAACAAAAATCGGAAGCAAGTCCAAGACAACATATGGAATGTGGTGCAGTAGGTTCGGCTTTGAATACGCCGACAAGAGCATACCAACAAGCTGGTTGAACGAGGACTTACAACCTAAACAGAAGGAAGCAACCTTTGCTTTATTAAAATGCGGAAAGAAACGAAAGAAATAATCATCCACTGTGCGGCAACAAAGCCCAGCATGGATGTCGATGCAGAGACCATAGACAGGTGGCATCGTGAGCGTGGCTGGCTAAAGATTGGCTACCACTATGTAATCAAGCGTGACGGTACAGTCGAGACAGGCCGTGAACTGGAAGAGGTAGGCGCACACGCCAAAGGACACAACGCAATCTCAGTTGGCATCTGTTTGATAGGTGGGTTGTCAGAAGACAACGAACCAGAGAACAACTTTACAGATGAACAATGGGATGCACTAGGTACTTTGGTTGACTCGCTCAAAGCTAAATACCCAGAGGCCAGTGTCATTGGACACAACGATGTATCGGACAAAGCTTGTCCAACATTTAATGTAGGAGAATGGTATGAGGGATACAAGCGAGACTCTAACTGAGTCAGTCTGTATCAGCCATGAACCCTGCCCAGAGTGCGGTTCTAGGGATAACCTAGGCCGCTACTCTGACGGTCATGGATACTGTTTTGGATGTGGCTATTATGAGAAAGCTGAAGAAGAAATGTTACAACCCAGTAGCGAAGACTTTGGCTTCACCTCAGTACAAGCAGAGAGTAGTGAAGTCGAAGAAAATATATTCACGAAAGGGCAAATCAAAGCCCTTTCAAAACGTGGTATCAACGAAGATACCTGTCGTAAATTTGACTACCGTGTAACTAAACACAACGGGAAACCCTGTCAGGTAGCAAACTATTACGACAACCAGAAGCTCATCGCACAGAAGTTTCGCTTCCCTGATAAGACATTCAAGTGGAGTGGCAATGCGGCTGGGCTGTATGGTCAGTGGCTGTGGCGTGACGGTGGCAAGATGGTGGTGGTGACCGAAGGGGAACTGGACTGTCTCTCTGTCAGCATGGTACAGCAAAACAAATGGCCTACTGTGTCCGTTAAGAATGGGGCACAGGGGGCAAAGCGTGACGTACAGAAATCTCTTGAATGGCTTGAGGGCTTTGACACAGTGGTGTTCATGTTTGACATGGACGAGGCTGGTCAGTCTGCCGCCAAAGCCTGTGCCTCTGTCCTCACGCCGGGTAAGGCAAAGATAGCACAGCTACCCATGAAGGATGCTAATGAGATGCTCATGGCGAACAAGGGTAAAGAGATTATCTCTGCCATCTGGGAAGCCAAGACTTTCAGACCAGACGGTATTGTTCACGGCACTGACCTGTGGTCAACCATCTCAACCAACGAGGTTGTCTACTCTGTGGACTACCCTTTCATCGGACTTAACGAGAAGACACACGGCCTTCGCAAATCAGAGTTGACTTGCATAACAGCCGGGAGTGGCATCGGGAAGTCTGCCTTTGTGCGAGAGATTGGCTATGACCTCATTAAGAAGGGGGAGAAAGTCGGCTTCATCATGCTTGAAGAAACCGTTAAGAGAACGGCTCTTGGTCTCATGGGTCTTCACCTCGACAAACCTTTACATCTGGGCTTATCACCTGTTGAAAGTGATGAGCTTCGGGGTGCATTTGATTCTGTCATCGGTAATGGCAGGGTATATTTCTATGATTCTTTTGGTAGCACTGCTATCGAAAACCTCTTGGCTAGAATCAAGTTTCTTAGTAAGGGAGAAGAGTGCGATTGGATTATTCTTGACCACCTGTCTATTGTCGTTTCTGGTCTTGGGGACGGTGATGAAAGACGATTGATTGATAACGCCATGACTGCCCTTCGTACTCTGGTACAAGAGACAGGCGTGGGGCTGATACTGGTGTCACACCTCAAGCGTCCTGACGGTAACAAAGGACACGAGGAAGGCGCACAGACCAGCCTGTCACAGCTACGTGGTAGCCATGCTATTGCACAGCTAAGTGACATGGTGCTGGGGCTAGAGAGAAACCAGCAGGGTGAAGAGTCTAACGTCACCACCGTCAGGGTTCTCAAAAATCGCTTCAGTGGTGACACTGGGGTAGCTTGTCATGCCCAGTACAATCCACTGACGGGACGGATGCAAGAATGTAATCCTGAATTTAACGAAAGCGAGGACGAGTTTTGATGAGAGATACAACAAGAGAAGCCAGCGTTTCACAGTTTCAAAAAGCTATGGGGCAGGATGTTGACATCCCCTACAGCAAGTCAGCTTTACATCTAAGAATGCGGCTGATTAAAGAAGAGGTGGAAGAGCTAGAGGCTGAAGTCAAGCAAGCAACGCATCAACTTCAAGAGTACAACAAGGTTTCATACGAGACCAAAGAACAGCTTATGAAAGAGCTATGCGATGTGATGTATGTGGTCTCTGGATTTGCTGTAACTTTTGGTTTACCCATCCAGCCAGCTTTCAACCGTGTTCATCAATCTAATATGAGCAAGCTCGTTGATGGCAAACCAGTGATAGATGCTGGCGGCAAGGTGCTGAAGGGTGAGAACTACAAACCACCAACAATGGAAGGACTGATTACATGAGGTACATCTTTGATATAGAGACAGACGGTCTGTTAGATACTGTTTCTACTATCCATTGCCTCATCCTCAAGGACATAGACTCAGGCGAGATTATTAGCTACACCGATAACTGGCCTGAAGGTGTCAAGAGGTTAGAGGAAGCTGACCTAATCATAGGCCACAACATCATCAAGTACGATATCCCTGTACTGAAAAAGCTAGGTACTTTTAATACACAAGCACAGATAAAAGATACCTTGGTCTGCACCCGTTTGATATGGGCAGACATCAAGCAGTCTGACTTCAACCGTACTGACTTCCCCCGGAAGCTCATTGGCAGTCACAGTCTTGAGGCATGGGGGCATCGCATTGGCAACTACAAAGGCAACTACGATGGTGGCTGGGAACACTTCAGTCAGGAGATGTGGGAATACTGCATCCAAGATGTCGAGGTGACTAGCACACTGTGGGATAAAATTGTTGCAAAAAATTATAGCGAACAAGCGATGGAGCTAGAACATGAGTTGGCTGAAATTATTTACAGGCAAGAAACTTTTGGATTTGCCTTTGACAAAGAGAGGGCTGGTTCTTTATATGCTCAACTATCAGGACGAAAGCTTGAGCTTCAACAACAACTCAAAGCAACCTTCCCCGATTGGGAAATCAAAACCCCATTCACCCCCAAGGTAAACTCTAAGAAGTTTGGTTACGAAAAGGGTGTGCCCACCTACAAAGTAAAGACGGTGGAGTTCAACCCCGGTAGCCGTGACCATGTGGCTGACCGTTTGATGAAGCTCAGAGGCTGGAAGCCAAAAGACTTTACCAATGACGGGAAGCCGAAGGTAGATGAAGAGACTCTCTCAACCCTAGACTACCCCGAATCAAAGCTCCTTGTTGAATATTACACCCTCATCAAGAGGCTGGGTCAGCTAGGCGATGGCAACTATGCGTGGATAAAGGAAGAAATAAATGGGCGTATTCATGGTTCAGTCAACACTAATGGCGCAGTCACTGGACGAGCTACACATAGCTTTCCGAACTTGGCGCAAGTCCCAGCCATCGGTGTCCCCTATGGAAAAGAGTGTCGTGAGTTGTTCACTGTTGCTTCTGGCAACAAGCTTGTGGGCGTTGACGTAAGTGGGCTTGAGTTAAGATGCTTGGCTCATTACATGGCAAAATATGATGGGGGTGCTTATGCAGAAACAGTCGTTAGTGGCGATGTCCATAGCGAGAACCAAAAGGCGGCTGGCCTACCCACCCGTAGTACAGCCAAGACGTTCATCTATGGATTTTTGTACGGGGCAGGGGCACAGAAAATCGGAAGCATTGTTGGTAAAGGAGCAAAGGAAGGGGCACAACTTAAAGCCAGATTCCTGAAGCAGTTACCAGCCTTGGACAAACTAATAACAAAAGTTCAGAAAGCATCTGAACGAGGACACCTTATTGGACTAGACGGCAGACAACTGAAAGTTCGCTCGTCTCATGCCGCACTTAATACCCTTCTGCAATCTGCTGGTGGCTTAATCTGCAAGCAGTGGATTGTTGAATTTGACCGTGCCTTGAAACAGGCAGGGTTGTCGAGTTCATGTGACCAAGTGTGTTGGATACATGATGAGATTCAATTAGAAGTAAAGGAAGATATGGCAGATGACATTGGAAAACTCGCAGTTGAATGTATTGGTAGGTCAGGAGATTTCTTCGGAGTTCGATGTGAACTCACTGGAGAATACAGAGTCGGAAACAACTGGGCAGAAACCCATTAAGCATTGCATTGATTGCGGTGACCCCCTTGTTATTGGAGATAACTGGACAGAAGCCAGAGAAAATCAGAGCAAGTATGTATGTAAGTCATGCTGGCACAAAGGCAAACGTGCTGAGATGTGGGTGGGTGGAAAGTATATCGCAAAGTCCCACCCGTTATGGAAGCCCGGACGTTACAAAACATTTGAAGAAGCGGCCTTTGAAAGTCTTGGTAACTACACTCGCAGTAAGGAAGGTGAAGTGTACATCATCACCAACCCTGCTTGGCCTGAGTGGATTAAGGTAGGCATGGCAGTCGATGCTGATGACCGTTGCAACGGTTACCAAACAAGTAGCCCATTTCGTGACTATGAAATTGTGTATTCGTTTAAGACCGATGACAGGCGCAAATCAGAGCGTGATGCTCATACTTTGATTGAACGGTATGCAGAAGAGAGGCGTGGTGAATGGTTTAAGATTACACCGGGCACGGCATCTCATTTATTATCAACTATCCACTGAGGTATATTATGGAAAGAACACTACTAATTGACGGTGACATCATGGTCTACCAATACTCTAGCACAGTCGAGCAAGAGATAGATTGGGGTGACGATGTGTGGTCACTGTGGGCTGACGCAAGTGAAGCCAAAGGGTTAATCCTACAATACATCGACTTACTGATGGAAGAAACTGCGGCAGATGATTTCATTATCTGTTTCAGTGACAAGGATAACTTTCGCAAAGAGGTTGCGTCCACCTACAAATCCAACCGCAAAGGCAAGCGCAAGCCTGTCTGCTACAAAGCAATAGTTGAGTGGATTAAAGAAACCTACACCACAGAACAGTGGGCTGGGTTAGAAGCTGATGATGTCATGGGCATCATGTCTACATCTGAAATGGTTCAAGGGGAGAAGGTCATTGTCTCAGAAGACAAGGACATGAAGACCATCCCCGGTTTGCTCTGGCGTTCAGGCGAGATGCTCAACATCACACAGGAAGAAGCTGACTATAACCACCTGTACCAAACCCTTGTTGGTGATACTACAGATGGCTACCCCGGCTTGCGTGGTGTGGGGGACAAGAGAGCAACAGAGCTACTCAAAAAACCTACGTGGGAAACTGTAGTCAAAGCATTTGAGAAGGCTGGTCAGACTGAAGAGGACGCATTAGTCCAAGCACGGCTGGCTCGTATTCTCCGGGCTAGTGATTACAACTTTGAATTTGACCAACCTATTTTGTGGAGACCTTAATGCCGCTACCAACGGATGCACAAGAACGTAAAGCCATCCCTATCTACACAGGCTTTATCAAATACTTTCCTGATGCGATTGCTGAAGTAGCAAGGGTGTCCCTCAAGGGGGGCATCCAGCATGGGCAAACACCTGAGACCCTACACTGGGACAGAACAAAATCAAAAGACGAACTAGATGCCATGATGCGCCACATCATTGATGAAGATTGGGCACAGGTAGCTTGGAGAGCTATGGCAAACTTACAAAAGCAGATTGAGCAAGGACAGAATCAATGATACCAAACCAGCATTACGGGATGACACTTCCCATTTCAGATGAGATTGACGCAATTAAGTATAGGCAGACAGGGGAAGATTTCTATTCCAAGGTAGTTCGTATTGCTGGGGCATTGAAGGATGACCCACTGCACTTTGAGACATTCAAGGATGTACTCAGGCACATGAGGTTTCTCCCTGCTGGCAGAGTACAAAATGCTATGGGTGCTACACGGCAGACCACAGCGTTCAACTGCTTTGTGTCAGGCATCATTGAAGACAGTATGGACAGCATCATGCACCGGGCTACACAGGCCGCAGAAACCATGAGGCGTGGTGGTGGTATCGGCTACGACTTCAGCCGCTTGCGTCCACGGGGTGACCGTATCAAGTCACTCGACTCTAAGGCATCTGGTGCTGTGTCTTTCATGCAGATTTATGATGCAGTCTGTCAGACCATCGCATCCTCTGGTCATAGGCGTGGGGCACAGATGGGGGTACTTCGTATTGACCACCCTGACATTGAACAGTTCCTTACAGCCAAGCAGAACAGTGACAAGCTGACAGGCTTCAACATCTCCATCGGTGTGACTGACAAGTTTATGCGGTGCTTGGAAGATGGTGAGCCATTCCCTCTTGAGTATCAGGGTGAAGTCTACAAAGAGGTAGACCCTGAGAACCTATGGGACATGGTGATGCGTAGCACATGGGATTGGGCTGAACCGGGCGTTCTGTTCATCGACACAATCAACAAGATGAACAACCTACGCTACTGTGAAACCATCGAAGCCACTAACCCATGTGGTGAACAGCCCCTGCCACCATTCGGTGCGTGTCTGCTGGGGTCTTTCAACCTACCTAAGTATGTCATTGATGGTAAGTTTGACTTCGGATTGTACGTCAACGACATCTATCAGGTAGTTCGTGCGATGGATAACATCATTGACCGTACTATCTACCCACTCCCAGAACAGAAACAGGAAGCAAAGAACAAGCGTAGAATGGGGCTTGGTGTAACAGGCTTGGCTAATGCGGCTGAGATGTGTGGACACGCCTATGCCTCTGATGAGTTCATGGAGTTTACTGAGACTGTACTGGAAACCTTACGTGACCATTGTTACTCAGCGTCTGCTGACCTAGCAGAAGAGAAGGGTTCATTCCCACTCTATGATGAGTACAACTATATGGACAGTAAGTTTGTTAAGACGCTACCTGAGTGGGTACAAGAGAAAATCAAACGTCAGGGTATCCGTAACTCTCACCTCACATCTATCGCACCTACAGGCACAATCAGTCTGACTGCTGACAACGTGTCATCAGGGATTGAACCACCGTTCAGCCTCTTCTATGACCGCACAATCCAGCAGTTTGATGGGCATACAGTCGAGCGTGTTGAGGACTATGCCTACCGTCAGGGGGTATCAGGCCGTACCGCTAACGAGATTTCTGCACAGGAACATTTAGCTGTGTTGGCTCTGGCTTCTCAGTACGTTGACAGTGCGGTGTCTAAGACCTGTAACGTGGGAGATAACGTCACCTATGACGAGTTCAAGAACCTCTATTACGATGCGTGGAAACAAGGATGCAAAGGAATAACTACCTTCCGTGCCGCTGGAAAAAGGTATGGAATTTTGAACGAGGTAAAAGAAGACGAGCCAAACGTAGAGGCTTGCTTTATTGACCCGGATACTGGGTTAAAATCCTGTGAATAATACCCTGCATATAAGAGGACTAGAATGTCTAAAGATATTAATGAAGTAGAACATCTACCCGTCACAGTAGTTCAACTTATTGAGACACTAGACCAAGTATATCCCGAAGAATCTGCCAGATTAGAATGGTCAGACAGAGAAGTTTGGATAAGGGCTGGTCAACGGTCTGTCGTAAATTGGTTGTTAGAGTTGAAGAGACGGGACGAAAACCCTAACACTGAGGATGGATAAATGTGTGACCCAATAACCATTGCGGTTGCGGCTGGTACAGCTTTAGTTGGCAAGAAAATGGCTGACGATTCAGCTAAAAAGAAAGAAAATGCTTTCAAGAAACAGCAAGCAGATGCTAACGCTCAAGCCGCCGCAGAGCAAAAGAAGCTCCAAGACCAACTAAAAGAAAACGAAAAGAACCCAATGCTGTTAGGCAAAGGGGGACAGTACAAGTCAGGCTCAGACTCACTGAGAGTTAAGAAAGCCGCTACCTCACCCAATACATCTATTGGAACAGGCGGTTCTACGGGTACTGGGTTGAACATATAATAGGGATAGTGTCATGCACGAGAATACTTCTTGCGCCAAGCGTTACTATAAACTTGCGGCTGACAGGGAGATTTATCTTGACCGGGCTAGAGAGTGTTCAGAATTAACTCTTCCGGCCTTAGTTACACCTGAAGGCTTTAGCTCTGCTACAGACCTTTATCAACCTTTCCAAAGCATAGGCGCACGGGGTGTCAACAATCTGGCATCTAAGCTTATGCTTTTACTTTTCCCCCCGAACTCCCCGTTCTTCCGTCTGTCAATGGACACAAAGACCAAACAGGAACTAGACGGTAACGGTGAGCTACGGGCAGAAATAGAACAGGGACTTGCTGGTATTGAACGAGAAGTCATGGGCGAAATAGAAGCCCGTGCCCTGAGAGTACACGTATTTGAAGCTCTCAAGCACCTGATTGTTTCTGGAAACGTACTTATACATCTCCCTAAAAATGGTGGGCTACGGGTATTCCCGTTGTCTAGCTACGTCACAAAGCGTGACCCACAGGGGGAACTACTTGAGGTTATCCTTGAAGAGAAAGTGTCACCAAGGGCACTACCTGAAGGCATCGACAATATAGATTACACAGGCGATGAAGACCTCAAGATTTACACAAAAATTTATAGAGAAAATTCTGATTACTATTACGTCTATCAGGAAGTCGAGGGACAAGTAGTCCCCGGCTCTGATGGGCGATACAAGAAAGAACTGATGCCGTGGATTGCTCTGCGGATGGTTCACTTGGACGGTGAAAACTACGGACGCTCTTTCGTGGAAGAGTATCTGGGTGACCTCAAGTCATTAGAAGGCTTGATGGAAGCGTTGGTAAGCTCTGCCGCCGCCAGCGCAAAGCTAGTATTTATGGTGCGTCCTAATGCCAGTGTCCGAAGAACTGACCTTGCTAAATCAAAAAACGGTGATGTCATTCTAGGTGACCCTAACGATGTACGGGTATTACAAACGGAAAAGTACCCAGATATGCGTGTTGTCCTAGAGACAGTCCAGCGAATCGAAGATCGTCTTTCTTATGCGTTTCTTCTCAACACCGCCATCCAGCGTAAAGCTGACCGGGTAACGGCTGAAGAGATACGCTATATGGCACAGGAACTAGAGACTGCCCTTGGTGGTGTCTACTCAATCCTGTCACAAGAAATGCAGTTACCTGTAGTCAACATATTGATGGACAGGATGTCTGCATCTAAGAAAATTCCTAAGTTGCCAAAGGGCACAGTCACCCCTGTCATTGTAACAGGTGTGGAAGCACTAGGCCGTGGAAATGACCTAAACAAAATCAGGGCATATGTAACAGACCTTGTGCAACTAGCACAGGCGAACCCTGCAACCCTTCAACAAATTAACTTCGGTGACCTTGTAGCACGACTCGCTACAGGACATGGCATTGATACGATTGGCCTCATCAAGACTGAGCAAGAGATGCAAGCAGAAATGGAACAGCAAGCTCAAGCACAGCAACAGATGATGATACAAGAAACAATGAAGGATGCCGCACCCGGAGTGATAAAAGAAGCTGTCAAACAGCAACAGGTAAATTAATGACTACACCCAAGATGACCTTGAAGAACGATAACCCAAAGGAAACTAAGGTAAAAAAGCCTGAGTATCCAGAGTGGCCGGGACGAGATAAAGCCGAAGCTGGTGTCAAGTACATCAACAAAAAAGGTAATATCATCCAGTTGGGGAGTTCTAAGTAATGGCTGAAACTCAAACCGTACAGGTAGATGGAAATGTCACAGGCTCTGAAGCACCAGTACCAGAAGTTAGTGAAGACCGTCCAGAATGGTTACCAGAAAAGTTTAAGTCTCCTGAAGAACTTGCAAAATCATATACTGAGTTGGAAAAACAATTCACTCAAAGCCGCCAAAGTTCTGATACAGATGCTACTGAATCATCTGAACCAGAAGCTACAGCGGATGCTAGACAAGCTGTAGAGAACGCTGGCCTAGACTTTGAGTCACTCCAACAAGAGTTCTCAGACAACGGTAACTTATCTGACACAACTTATGCTGACCTACAGGCACGAGGCATCCCCAAAGAAATGGTGGATACCTACATTGAAGGTCAAAAATCATTAGCTACTGAATACCAGCAAGAACTATATGGTGTTGTTGGTGGTGAAGAGAGCTATGAACAGATGTCCGAATGGGCAACTGACAATCTGTCTGATGACGAGATTGACGCATTTAACGATGCGATTGTTTCAGGCAACATATCCCAAGCAAGACTAGCGATTGACGGTCTTGCATCAAGATACAGACAAAGCGGTAGCGCAGAACCAGCACTCGTTGGTGGCAAAGCTTCTTCCTCTGTAGAAATGTACGATAGCTGGGCACAAGTAACAAAGGACATGGCAAGTCCTGACTATAAGAAAGACCCTGCTTATCGTGACGCTGTGCAAAAGAAACTGGCACGGAGTAATCCTAAGTAACTTAACCAGCCTAGCAAGGCTGTTAGAAAGTTATCTCTATCCAAGTAAACAGTTTGGCTCTCTGCGGAGAATACCCGTTCTTGTAGAAGCGATTAGCAGAATAACACCCCATTTTTAATTTTAACAATCGAGGAAACGATTATGGCAAACGCTAACGTATCCGAAATTGGTAAGGTAAATAATACAGGTACTGCTGATGCCCTCTTTTTAAAGGTGTTCGCAGGAGAAGTCCTTACCAGTTTTGAGCAAACTACTGTGACTGCTGACAAGCACATGGTTCGTACCATTGCAAACGGCAAGTCTGCACAGTTCCCCGTGATGGGACGCAGTGAAGCGGCTTATCACACACCGGGTAATGAAATTACTGGCACAGATGTCAACCACAACGAGAAGGTCATCACAATCAATGACCTGTTGATTTCAAGCCACTTCATTGCAAACATTGACGAAGCTAAGAACCACTACGATGTGCGTTCAGTCTACTCATCTGAGATGGGACGGGCACTTGCTTTCCAGATGGACAAGCACGTTCTCCAGACTATGCTTCAAGCCGCCGCCGCTACAGCTAACGTAGCTGACTCAGGTTATGCGGCTGGTACAATCATCACAAGTGCCAACTCTGGCACAACAGCCTCTGCACTGATTACTGCACTGTATGATGCCGCTGAAGCTATGGATGATGCCTACGTACCATCTGAAGGCCGCTGTGCTTTCTTGAAGCCAGAGCAATACTACTTGCTCGCTAACGCTTCTAACGCAATCAACGTAGACTTCTCAGGTCAAGGCTCTATCGCTACTGGTCAAGTACCACAGCTTGCTGGCATTAACCTGATTAAGACCCCTCATCTGCCAACTGGTAACATTACTGGTACTGGCGTTGATGCTGGTGGTGCTGGTTCAGCACAGGCTATTGATGCGTCCAACACAACTGCCATCGTCACACACCCATCTGCTGTGGGTACAGTGAAGCTGATGGACTTGGCTGTCGAGTCAGAATACGACATTCGCCGCCAAGGTACACTCATGGTAGCAAAATATGCTATGGGTCACGGCGTGTTGCGTCCAGAAGCGGCTGTTCAAATTCAGTCTGCTTAATCTCTCTAGCGGAGGCTCTTTCGGGGGCTTCCGCTTTTTTTTACTTTTGAGGAATTATCATCATGGCTATTACACCTACCTCTAAACTAGAGGCTGTAAACATTATGTTAAGTGCCATCGGTGAGTCTCCCGTTTCCAGTTTGAATAACCCCTCTCTGGTAGATGTGTCACTCGCAGAGTCTATTATTGATGAGACATCGGTGGATATACAGACACAAGGGTTGCACTGTAATACAGAAGTAAACTTTCCGCTTACACCAGATGTTAATGGTGAGATTATTGTTCCTACTAACTGTGTCCGTATTGATACCACTGAAACATCAGCAGACATTGATGTAACACAGCGTGGCACTCGCTTGTATGACAAGAAAGAACGTAGCTACACATCTTTTACAGGCACATTAAAAGTAGAGATGGTGTTGCTGTTAGACTTTACAGACTTACCACAGCACGTTAGACGCTACATTACAGTCAAAGCCGCCAGACGCTTTCAGGCCAGATTCATGGGGTCTCAGCAGTTAGGTGGATTTACAGAAATGGATGAGCGTGAGTCGCTGATACAATTTGAACGTGCAGAGAAGCTAAACGAAGACAACAACATTCTGTCAGACAACTTCGACACTTATAAGATTCTATCCAGAGGTTCGCCTCGCAGAGCAGTAAGGTTCTAATTATGCCGCTAGTTTCTACCAGTATTCCTAATCTACTTAATGGTATTAGCCAACAGCCATCCCCATTGAGACAGGTAACACAGGGAGAAACTCAGATTAACGCATTGTCCTCTGTGATTGATGGGTTGATTAAACGCCCAGCTACAGAACACATTGCGAAACTACAGAACACTTCACTAGCAACTGCGGCTATCCATGTGATTAACCGTGGGGTTGACCAGCGGCACGTTATGATTGTCACATCAGACGGAAGCACCGCTACACTAGATGTGTATGACATTGACGGTAACACGATGAATGTGAATAACTTCTCATCGACTAGAATTTCATACTTAGTATGTAACAACCCTGCACAAGACCTAAAGTTTCTGACTGTCGCTGACTTTACATTTATCGTAAATACGACAAAAACAGTCGTTGCCAGTACAGCACAGTCTCCCGGCACATTGCAGTCAGCCAAAAAACAAGAGTTTGGTGACCTACCTACAAACGCAAGTGTTGGTCAGATATTTGAGGTGGTTGGTGATGATGGTAACGCCTTTGACAATTATTATGTAAAGGCACTGTCAGCAGACACCTATGAGGAAACGCTGAAGCCGGGTGAGTTATATGCTCTTGATAGCATGACTATGCCCCTAAAGTTAGTACCTTCGTTTAATAATTCACTTGTCACATCAACCAATCCATTAGGCTTAGAGTTTACAATAGACCATATCCAATGGATTAACAGGATTGCTGGTGACACAGACAGCGCACCTTTCCCGTCTTTTGTAGACAACAAAATATCTAACATCTTCTTCTATAAGAACCGTCTAGGTTTCTTGTCAGATGAAAATGTGGTGATGTCAGCGGCTGGTGACTTCTTTAGGTTCTTTCCTAAGACTGTCACAACTATCCTACAGGACAGCCCCATAGATGTATCTGTCAGTCATACTAAGGTGTCGCTACTGAAACACGCTATCGCCTTTAATGACTCGCTTACCATCTTCTCTGATGGCACACAGTTTACAATCGACAATCGTGGCAACCTAACGCCACAGACAATATCAATTATTCCTAGTACAGAGTTTGAGAATGACTCTACAGTTGCCCCTGTGGGTGCTGGTAACTTTCTCTATTTTGCATCCAAGAAGGGTGACTTCTCTAGTATCAGGGAATACTTCATCCAATCAGATACCGTTATCTCTGATGCGATGGAAGTTACAGGACACGTTCCTAAATACATACCAAAGAATATTGCAAAGCTAGAAGCCTCTAGTAACGAAGACATACTTATATGCCTATCCAAAGACAACCAACAGAAACTATATGTTTACAAGTGGTACACAGACGGTAGACAAAAGCTACAGTCAAGCTGGTCAGAATGGGAGATGTCTACAGGCTCAACTATTCTCGACATTGAGATTATTGAGAACACTCTGTATCTCGTTATTAGCCGTTCTGATGGCGTGTTCCTTGAGTCTGTTGACCTACAGTACCTAGAAGATACTGGCCTTACATTTCATGTACGGGCTGACAGGAAGACCCCACTGACAGGTACTTACGATAGCGCAACCAACACAACCACATGGACGCTTCCCTATCAGTATACCGGGGATGTGATTGCGGTTAAGTCGGGTAGCTGGCCTACACGTAAAGGTGTGGACATTACAACAACCAGACCCACAAACACCACAGTTGCCGCTATAGGAGACTACAGTGCCCATTCCGTCATCATAGGCATACCCTACACAATGACCTATGAGTTCTCTACACAGCACGTTAGAGAGAAGGACGGAAAGCAGTCTGTGCAGTCTGGTAGGCTACAGCTTAGAACCATGCGAGTGAACTATGAGGACACAGGGTTCTTCAAGGTTGAGGTAACGCCAGAGGCGAGGACATCATACGAGTACGAATTTACTGGTGTGATTCTGAACCAAGCTAGTTCAACAATCGAGGATGTCATCTTATCTGATGGCACATTCCGTTTCCCTGTTCAGTCTAAGAACGACAGAGTTATAATCAAAATACTCTCCGATAGTTACCTTCCCTGCGCCATCCAGAACGCAGAATGGGAAGGTTTCTACACAATCAGGTCACAGAGAATTTAATGATTAAGATGGTAGATGCTCATCCTATGGATGCAGTCTACCTAGCCCCAAGGCTGAGAGCTATAGATGCCCTTGAGGTTAGGTGTACAGGTAAGACTCCTGAAGAAAGCCTGATGATAGGCTTTGATTTAGTACGAGCAAAGGTGCTGTCTGCACTAAACAGTGACGAAGAAGTTGTTGCTATGTGTGGCGTATCAGAGTCACCACAGAACCCCAAAGCTGGGGTGATATGGTTGCTTGCCTCAGACAAATTTGATGAGCATAAGAAAGACTTTCTCACTGTTTGCAAGCCTGTGATAGAAGAGCTATCAGAGGGTTACCAGTATGTCTATAACCTAGTCCACATCAACAACACTAAAAGCATTAGGTGGTTGGAGTGGTATGGGTTTACTGTCGAGAAGCACAAAACCTACGAACAGGGTGGGGAAGATTTTTATTTATTAGTTAAGGAAACATAACGATGTGTACAGCTAGTTCAGCCGCTTCCGCAGGGTTATCAATCGGTAGTCAGTATGGTGCGGCAAAGGGTGAAGAACGGTTTACAAACTTGCAACGAGGCGCACTGACAGACTCTGCCAAGGATGCCTACGCATTTGATAAGAAACAAATCCTAAGAAATCAAAAGCAAGTAAATAAGCAGTTCTCTCAGAAACAAGTTGATACACGCATTAGAGCTATGGAACTGGAAGCCGCCGCTAATGTGATGTCTGGTGAAGGCGGTGTAGGGGGTATCTCTGTAAGCCGCCTTATGAGAGACGTTAAGGGACAAGAAGGCAAAGCCAATGTCCGTATGGGTAACGACTTTGAAGCCGCCCAACAGTCTCTACAAGATAGAGGTGAGGTTGCGGCTATGAAACTGAAAAGAACAATGATGTCTCTGCCCATCCCTGCACAGCCTAATCTTATGGGGATAGCTGTAGGTGCGGCTGTGAATAATATTCCAGATTCATACATGACAAAGATTGATGATTACTTTAATACCCTTGGGTCTGACTAGGAGATGAGGCATGGCAACTAAACGACAGATGCTTAATAAGCTTCAGGGGTCAGAGAGTGTTAGTTCAGCTATCACCCCTACTACTAGCCTTCCCTCTGGTGCTTTACCACAGATGCAGAGAGATAGCTCTGCTGATATTCTTGCAAAATCTCTAGGTAACTTTGGTAACAACCTTAGACGGGCACAGGCCGCTAACGAAAAGAAGCGTCTGAAAGAGCAAGAAGAGCTTGTCCCGATGTACGCTGAGATGGTCAAGAAGCAGTACAATATCGAGTCTATTGAGGACATACCATCCAAGGTACAGCTACGTGAAGACGGGTTTATGCCTGAAGATTCTATGGTTGTATCTACCCAGATTATCCAAAGTCTTGGCAAAAAATTCGGTAAAGAATTTATGCTGGAAAAGATTGAGGGTGTTCGTGACGAGGATGGTAATTTTATTGAGGGTCAAGAAGGTCTTTCTAATGAAATCAGGAACAACCCTGAAGCACTTAATGATTGGATAAGAAGCACAAAAGAAGAACTCTTTGATACTGTTGGTGACAAACCATTTATGTCTGCTGGCGCACTAGAAGGTGCGGATGGTGAAGCAGAGATACTTGTAAATATAGCAAGACAGGAACGTGCTAATTACCACCGTGCTTTAGATACAGAGCATTTTGTAGAAAAAATTGAAGAAGTAATTGCCAACTCTAGTCCAGAAAAATTAGTAGAAGAAATAAAGAAACTAGATGATGAACAAGGGCTAACAGGTTCTCTTAACAATCTGGAACGTAAAAAGACTTTAGTTGCAACTATGATTGCTGAAGCTACAGCTAACAGAGACACAGTATTGCTTGATGCTCTACAGAAGGCTGGCTTTGGTGGTGGAGCAACACAGGCTGATATTGATAAAGCAAGGCGGTTGATACCAGACCTACAGTTAGACGATATGAGGCGTGATGAAGACCGTCTGGCACTAGAAGCGGCACAAGGCAAACGTGAAGGCACTGCACTGGTTAATGACCTTGTAAATAAGAATGACACTGAAGGTCTTAACGCACTTCGTAATAAACACGCTGGACAGTCAGACCTTATATCACTTCACATTGTTGACCAAATCGAGATTGCTGAAGAGGCGGCAAAGACACCTGTAGATGTTAGTGCTGGTAATGTAGTTGTCTTGTCAGAAGATATTAAGACTGCGGCATCTACCGGGGACTACACTAAGTTTGGTATTACTGGTGAAGCTACTGATGAACAACTGGTTGACCTAATTCAAAAGCGAACAGACATCAGGGAAGAAGATAAAGCCGCTTTAATTGGAAACATACCTACAATGAAGCAGGGCTATCAGCTAGTACGAAGCTCTGAAAGTAATAATAAATTTAGAAATTCTTTCAGTGACACAATCTCAATTCTGAACAAAGACCCTAGAATATTCTTTTTGAATAGTGCTGGTATCAATGTAAACACCACAGTCAGAAGCATATATGACCAAGAAGTTCAGGATGGCATTACAGCGGTAATGGCAGAAACTAATGAACGCCCTACACCTTCAGAGATGACATCAATATATAACAACGCTATTGAAAAAGCTGGGGCTAAGTTAGGTGACCTACGTGGCTTGATGGATAGCGTTGGTGATGACGTAGCAGAAATCGAAGCTTACATGAACCAGAACGAGGAACAGGATGTAACTGGTCAGGATACTGGCAGTGAAGATGACCCTAACAGCGCAAACTTTAAGCCTGTAGTTGGTAAAGAATATACATCCCCTGATGGACAAACTTATATCTGGACAGGCGAAGGTGACCCTAATGACCCCGGTGATGGAAAAAACTGGAAACTACCAGAACCACCAGAACCAGAGGTTAAACGTGGGGACAGGCGTAATGATACAGAACCAACCACAAACGTCCTTGACGAAATACAAGACCTACTTGGTATAGGCGATGATGATGAAGATGAGATTGATGACACAAAACGTGGAAGTCGTAAACGGAATCGAGACTCTGATTAGAGGAACATAATATGGTAGACGGTAGAATAGATTGGGGTAGTCCCAACGAGAAGCCTGAACGGATTGATTGGGGTGGAACGTCATCAACACCATCTACCAGAACCTCTGGTTTTAACGCTACATTTGAAAACCTAGACAGAACACTGTATGACCAAGACTTAATCAAAGACAGAAACTTTCTTCAGGCATCCAAAATTTTATACCAAATGAACAATGGTAGGGATGCCTTGAAGACAGTACCTTTGGAAGACGATGCGGCATACGGCAAGTACGGCGTCGAGATGATGGGCTGGTTTAATTACAATATGCCTAAGATGACCCTAGATGCTTCTCGTATCTCAGGTGCATCTGAAGAACAGAAACGTGCTTTTCTCTACATGATGGATGCCTATGATGAACTGGGGCTGTCATGGAACGGCACTAAGCGTTTCTTCTATGGTGTTGCCGCAGACCCAACAACCTACCTTGGACTAAGCACATTTGGTGTGGGGACACTGATAGGTAAAGGGGCACAACAGGCAACCAAGGCTGGTGTCAAGAGCTTGCTCAATCAGTCTATCAAGGGCGGCATGATTGCTGGCGTTGAGGCTGGTGTCTATACAGCAGTAGATGACATCAACCGTCAGGTAGTCGAGACATCTGTATCAGGTGAGAATATCGACTACGGCAGGGTGGCAAAAGCTGGTGCTATAGGTGCAGTAGCTGGCGGTGTGCTAGGTGCTGGCGTTACGGCGGCGGCTAAAAAGTTTACCAAGATGCCTAAGAAGGCTGACGATACAATAGATGAAGCTAAGATTGCGAAGAGCATTGACGAGCTTCCACCGTTGGATGATGCCTCTGTAGGTGACTCCGGGCGTATCCGTGCGTCACTAGATACAATCATCAAGACTATCAAGAAGGTCAATCCCGGCGGCAAGCTGAGAGATGTAAGGCCAGACAACACGCTTGATGTGGAAGCGTTGAGCAAAGCTGTTGAGCCTATCAGCACTGTACTAGCTAAAGTGGCTAACAAGAACCCTGAAGATGTGGGTAAGTTGTTGGATGCAGAGCTTACAGATGCACAGGCATTTACACTTGAGGTAGCCTCTAACCAGACAGCATTTGCAGTCAAAGCTCGTGTCTTAAATCTAAAGATGGAGCAAAAGAAAGTTGCAAGTGACCCTGTAAAGTCTAAAGAGATACAACAACAAATTGAAAAATTACAGCCTATAGAACAGACCATTAACGACTTGGATGTTGCCTTGTCTACAATGACAGGTAGAAGGCTACAGGCTAGACAAGAGGGTGGAAACACAGGCTTGCTACGTACCCTGACATCTAAGGACAAAACCTTTACTACTGTAATGAAGGCTCGTCTTATAGGGTGGAATCAACAGAAAGAAATTAAAGACCTAAATGTAAAAATTGAAGCCGCAAGACAGCGTGGTGATGTTGTTGGGTTTATCAAAGATAAGCATAAACTAAAGACACTTGAAGCGGAGTTTGAGAGACAGGTAGCAAAAGAAGAAGGTGGCATTATTAGGCAAGCCTATGCGACTATCAACAAGCCAATCAAAGTAGCCAACGAGGTGATGATTGGTTTTGTATTCTCACCAGCTACAGTAATCATTAACACTGTCCCTTCTCTAGCTAAGATGGTCTACAAGCCATTCCTTAACAATCTTATGAAGGATGGCCTAACCCGGCAGTCAATGAAGACAATGATGGCAGAATATACTGCTATGGCTTCGTTCTCTGGGACAGCATTGAAGGCCGCTAGAGCCGCTTGGCGTTATGAGCGTTCAGTTCTTACAGGTGACTCTGCACGTTTCTTAGAAGACTACAACACTATCCCCAAGAAGTTTGGTGGTGGGGTTGTTCGCTTCTTTCCACGCCTACTACTATCCACTGACGCATTGTTTGAGAACATTCATTACCGTGGTTACACCGTAGGAACTGCGACATCTACAGCAATGGAAGAAGGTGTAGAAAAAGGTCTGAAAGGAAAAGAGCTTGATGACTTTGTAGCCAAAGCCGTGCAGAAATCATTAGATGACGCTTACGAGCCAACACCTAATGCTATTGATGTATTAATGGATGATGGCATCTCTCGTGGGCTAACAGGAAAGAAACTAGAGAACTATGTCAATGAACAGCTAGATAAAAACTCTGACATATTTAAGTCGGCTACAAATAAAGAAGGCCGTAACTATGTACAGGATGTTTTGTTCAAGCGTGACTTCTCTGGTGAAGGCACAGCATCACAACTAGCGAGAGGTTATGAAGGGTTTGTAAACAGAAACCCAATCATGCGTATGGCTGGTCAGTTGTTCTTCCGTACACCTGTGCGTGTCTTTGAAGAAGGCATCAGACTTACTCCCGGTCTTAACCTTATCTCACCTAAGTTCATGGCTGACTTGGCTGGTAACAATGGCGAGATGAGACAGGTACGGGCACAGGGTGAGGCACTCTTAGCTTACTCCATAGCTGGCTCTGTGTTTGCCCTGTATTCCACAGGCAACGTCACAGGCTCACTTGGTAGCGACTATAAGCAACGCCGACAGGCAGAGAACACAGGTCAACTAGAGCCTTACACAATGAGGTTCAACGATGGGAGTACATTTAACTTCCGTAACTTTGACCCCTTCTCTACCCCTGTAAAGATTATTGTTAACGCTCTTGAACGGGCTGAGACACTGGCTTACCGGGCAGAGCAAGGTGAGCGTATCAACGAATCTGATATGACCAAAGCTCTGGGAATGATTGCTGTGGCTACAGGCTCAATAGCTCAGTCTATCAGAGACGCTAACCTAGCCTCTGGTGTCGATGCTATCTTCCAGTTAGCCGAAGACATCCAAGACCCTGAAGGTTCAGAACAGCTTATCAAGTTTGCTGGTCAGAAGGTTCAGACATTCTTGCCTAACACATACTACAAACTACAGATGTTGGATAACCCTGTACTGGGTGACCCGGCTACAATGGAACAGTTTATTAGGCAACGTGTAAACCCTGATGACCCTCTAGTACCTAAACAGTACACAGCGTTGGGCAGACAAAGAACAATTAGTAACCCAATGGCTAACCTACTGTACTTTGACCGGGTGACTAATGAGGAACGCAAACGAGGTGTACCAAAGAAAGAGCTAGAGGTAGAGCAATTCCTCTACAGGCTGGCACAAGTTGGTGATGCACACTTCACCGCACCTTACTCGTTCAAGCTGTTACCTAATCTGGACTTGAGAACACGCCTTACATCTGATGGTACTGAAAGCCTATACGATAGGTGGATGAAGTATTATCACGAGTCTGGCGTTATTGATGTGCTACATGGGCTAAGAACTTTGCCTATGGGTACAGCCTCAACACCGGGCATGGCTGAACAGGAAGCTAGAAAAACCATAAGCAAGTTTAGGGAACTAGCATTTATTAAAATGATGTCAGAAGAAAAGGGCATCCCTGCTGAAAGTATTGATGCAAAGATACGACTGATAGAGGCACAAACAGGACGCTTATCATCCCCTAACATCCCATTTGATATAGGAACAAACTAAATGGCATATGCACTAACTAGATATACTGGTGACGGTAATACCAATACATTTACCATTGGTTTTGCTTACCGTGATACAGGGGATATAATCGTAAAAGTTGCTGGCACAACTAAGTCAGTAACCACAGACTACACGTTCCCAACCGGGGGCACTCAGATTCAGTTCAACACACCGCCAGCTAACGGTGATGCAATTCTATTCCAGAGGTCTACCAGCCAAACAGCACGGCTGGTGGACTATCAGGCTGGCTCAGTGTTTAAGGAAGCTGACCTCGATACAGATAGTATTCAGGCATTTAATATGTCACAGGAAGCTATCGACATCGCTAACGACTCTATCACCCTAGACGCAAACAACTTATGGGACGCTGGTAATAAACGTATTATCAACGTCTCTGACCCCACAGGCGCACAGGATGCGGCAACTAAAAATTATGTAGATACAGCCGCAAGCTCACAGGTAGCCCAAGCTACTACACAGGCTAACAACGCCGCTAGTTCAGCTACAGCCGCCGCTAATAGTGCAACTGCGGCTTCCTCGTCAGCATCTGCGGCTTCGACATCGGCAACCAACGCCGCTTCGTCAGCTACAAGCGCATCCACAAGTGCAACTAATGCCGCCACTTCTGCTACTAATGCGGCTACCTCAGAAACCAATGCCGCAACATCAGCTACTACTGCTGGCACATCAGCGACTAACGCCGCTACCAGTGCAACCAATGCGGCTACTTCAGAGAACACTGCACAGGATTGGGCTGTAAAGACCAACGGTGAAGCTGAGACAGGCCAAGGCTACTCGTCTAAGGCGTGGGCTACAGGTGGCACAGGTGTAACAGATACGGCTGGTTCTGGGTCTGCTAAAGAGTGGGCAACAGATACAACCAACACCTGTGACGGAACAGAGTTCTCAGCCAAAGAGTACGCTATTGGTTCACAAGCCGCTAACACCTCTGGCTCTGCAAAGCAGTGGGCTATCGGTGGGGGTAATTCTTATGTAACAAACACTACTGTTGATGGTGCAAACTACTCTGCTAAGTATTGGGCAGAACAAGCACAGGCAAGTGTAGCAACCTTCGATAATAAGTATTTCGGAGCGTTATCATCAGACCCAACTCAAGACCCTGATGGGTCATCACTAGAAGCTGGGGACATTTACTATTCAAGCACCGCTGGAAATATGCGTGTCTACAACGGCACAGCATGGGAAGATGTAGCTGTTAGTACCTCATCATTTGCTTCAGCCGGGTTCTCAATAGCGATGTCCATCGCACTGTAAAATAAGGAAAAAACATGGCACAGAATTTTAGACGTTATGCCGTACAGGGCGTAGGCACAGCCGCTACAGACATCCCTGATGGGGCAGATTTTGATAGCTACGATACCATCGTGGGTATTCACATGACCAACACTACTACTAATGCAATCAATGTAGACTGCTACATCGCTAATGGTGGGACTAATTATTACCTCATCAAAGGCGCACCTGTGGCTTCAGGTGGTGCGCTACAGGTACTTGACGGTGGTGCAAAGGTAGTAGTCCAATCCGGGGATAGACTTTACGTCCAGTCAGACACAGCAAGTTCACTAGACTGCTGGGTATCTGCTGTAGATGCAATTAGCACATAAGGAGTAAGCAATGGGTTATGTAGGCAACCAAACATCTAACAGCTACTCCTCAATGGACAAGCAGACCATCACTGGTAACGGTGGTGCAAGCTATACACTGACACACGCTGTAGCTAACGCACAAGAGATTGAGGTGTTTGTAAACAATGTGCGTCAGGAAGCTGGTGTTGCATACACTGTGGCTGGTACTGCACTGAGCATGACAGGCAACGTGGCAAGCACAGATGACTTCTACGTTATCTATCAGGGCAAAGCATTGCAAACTGTAGTGCCGCCTGATGGTTCTGTAACAGAAGCTAAACTTGTTTCTGGATTTGGCCTTCTTCCTACGGGAATGATTGCACCTTTTGCTATGAGTACCGCCCCTACAGGATGGCTAGAGTGTGACGGCTCTGCTGTATCAAGAGCAACTTATGCAAATTTGTTTGCCGCTTTAGGCACAACGCATGGCGTAGGTGATGGGTCAAGTACGTTCAACGTGCCTGACCTAAGAGGCGAATTTATTCGTGGCTGGGATAATGGCAAGGGTACAGATAGCGGCAGAACATTTGGTTCTTCTCAGACAGATGCTTTTCAAGCACACAAGCACACTTATACAACTCCTCAGAATTATGACGATTTAGTTGGTGGCTCTGGTAATTCTGCAAGAATTTCCTCAACTGGACAAACCACTGGTTATGCCGCAGACGGAACAAATGGAACGCCACGCACAGCCAGCGAAACAAGACCACGCAACATCGCTTTGATGTACTGCGTGAAAGCATAGGGAGGCTGTAATGGCATTATCAAAA
>VMHT01204124.1_pt1 | contig 37887 bp, 67 predicted proteins | sample 4693611 | NCBI WGS metagenome assembly VMHT01 (sample SAMN12280063, study PRJNA550983) | marine metagenome | isolation source: seawater sampled from same location over 5 years 0.02-0.2 micron viral filtrate | place: USA: collected off the coast of southern California halfway between the port... ...
CTAAACCAAATGTACGCGTACCTGATGTTGCCATATTAAGAAACGTATGCTACAAAAAAGTCACAGTTTGCTAATTCGACATAAGCTCCCGTACTAAATTTAACTCCGTCACTAGGTAATCTTTGGTCAAATGATTCATTTGCTGCACTACCAAATTTAAACTCTACTAACAATTTAGTTCCAGAAGCACTAGTACCATCATATATTTTTATACTAGCATCAGCCGCACTTGTTTGAGCTTGGATAGACTTAATTCTTACAGAACCTAAGTTTGTGGCACTACCTGCACCACTACCTACATATCCTTGAAGTTGTCCTGTGCTCGTTAAAGGGACTGTTACTTTTACATCTGATGAATGCATTTTAAGCTCCTAAATTATTATGCGTCAGCAAATGGAGTTACTAAAGTTCCAGAACCTAAAATAATACCTTCTACGGCATATTTAGCAGAAGCTATAGCTGTTACTGTTATAATACTTCCTGCAAGACCACCTTTAGTAGTACCGTTTAAAGTAATAACATCGTTACTCGCTCCAGATATAAAAGTTTTTCCAGTTGCATTATTTACACCTGTGTATAACCCTCCAACGAACTTATCTGTTCCGTCGGTTAATACATCTAAATCAGTAGCTGCTGTTTCTATTACGAAAGTAAAAGTAGCACCTAAGTTATTAGTTTGGTTTGGGTCGTCATCACGTCCAGGAGCTGTTGCTACGATACTGGGTAAAGTGAATTTACCGTCAGCGTCGTTACATAACAAGATTTTACCTGCGTGAGAATCTACTGTTAAAGTTGTGTCAGCTGTTAAACTGACTGCGTTTGCATTTCCTGCGGAAATAAAACCAGCAAGTGACCTTACTGGACCTGAGAATGTTGATTTTGCCATTTTTCCTCCTTAAAGAAAAATAATCTATAGTCTTGGCATGTCTGCTAGGTCAGTCTATAGAATAAAATTATACCTAGATAAAAGAAAGTCTATCTTGTTTTTGAACAAAAAGAAAGGGGGACCGAAGTCCCCCTTCCTATTAATCGTTTAAGATTAAGCTCCTGGTGAGCCGAAGATTCCTCTCCAGTCACTGAAACCAAAACTATAACGTTCTCTAGCTTTATATCTTACATTACCAGTTTCGAAGTCTCCTTCCATGCTGGTTGAAACTGGAGTTCTAACGAAATGTTTCATTCCGTTTGGAACATCAGTTTTAATGAAGAAAGCGTCTGTGTCAGTTAGATAATTATTGACAGTGTAGCCACCAGAAATCATTCCTAGATTTCTAATAGCGTTTATGTCATTATCTGAAGTTCCGACACGACCTTGAGATTCCATTAGTCTGTCTGCTACGAATTGTAGAGCAGGTGGAATTATTAGTCTTACCGCTTGTGCGTTAACCTTCAATCCTCTTTCGTCTTTAAAATCAGCAATGTCAATCAATGCTTGTTCTAAAGAAGTTTCATTAAGGTCCGCTGCTGTTGCAAGTTCATTTCTCAAATCACCTGCGCCAACCGTTGGATGGTCAGTTGCACACAATTCTTTTCCGTCACCACCAACAAAAGAAGAACTAAACGCATTGTTTAATACGTTAGCTGCTTTCACTTGTTTAGTTGTTGACATTGACCTAGCTAAAGCTCTTGTGTATCTAGAAGAAAGAGTATCGTAGAGATTATCTTCGATAGCTTCTTCTGTCAATGCAAAAGCTAATGCTACTGTTTCATGTGTGTAACGACTAGTCCACGCTTCCTGAGCAGTATCATAACTAACAGCTGCACCTTCACCTTTTACGGTTGCTTGACCAAAACCAGAAAGCATAACTTCTTCTTCGAAAGCTCTATCAGAGTTTTCTGTGTCGAAGATAGCTTCGTGTTGATTTTCATATCGGTCATACTCTAATCCGAAGAGAGCATGTAGACCAGGAACTAACTCTTTTACGAGTTGGGCTCTATTTATTGCCATGATGTCCTCCTAATTAGACTGCAAATGTGTTAGTTGGGAAAGTAAAGTAAGCTCTAGCATTAGCTCCTATTGAGTTGCTTGGTGCTAGATTAAACCCTACACATAAAGCTACACCACTTGAAGTAGTTGCTGTTACACCTTCTTTACTTCTACCGTTTAATGTACTACCAGTAGTTGTAGATAAAGTGTATTTACTGCCAATAAAACTTACGGCAGGAGTACCTGCTGTAAATTGAGCTTCATATACAATTCCAGGGTCATTGTATACAAGAGCTTTAGCGTCAGCACTACCTTGAGTAGCTGTGCTTCCTGTCCATACTTTAGAAAACGTAGGGGTACCGTCCGTTGCTGTAAATAATACTCCGTAAAAAACACCTACGGGTGTATCAGTGGCTCCTGCTTGTTGAACATAGCCGCTTGATAAAGTTACCACGTCACCGCTAAAAATAGAAGTGTTATATCCACTAGCTATTCTCATTTCAGCAGGTCTGATAGTACCACCATAAATGTGATATGCGGGAGTAAATCCATTGGGTGCGTCTGTATTTGCCATATTATTACCTCGTTAAGTTAAATACAAATTAATCACTTTCGGAATTGTTCCTACTACCAAATGCGACTTTAGATGACCTTTGGATATCACTATCTTTTAAGGGCATTTTAGGGTCGCTTTCTCGCAAGAAGTTTTGGTCGACACCGCTCATAGCGTCTTTTGCTTGACTATTAAAGTAAGCATTACGCTCGTCTGCAGTTTCGACTGGAACTTTTGCAAGTATTAAACCTCCAACTCCAATTACTCCTTTATTAGCTCCGTTCTCTACAGTAGGTGCTTCGAAATCAGGATAGTCTTCTGCTCTCACAGGTTCATATCCTTCTCTAATACGTTTAGACATATTAGATTTATCATCACTACCTCTTGTAGATTCACGAATCCACCTGAACTTATATCCAGGAGGTGCTTCGGGTGCGTCCAACATGGACGGGGGTTGCCAAGGTCTTCTGCGAGTTTGAGTTACTCGTGTCTCTGCAGAACGTGAGTTTCGCTCTGTGGTGACTTCTGGGTTTTTAATATCATCTGTCATTTTATACTCCTTTTTCTATATGTTTAGCATATTCTTCAAGCGGAACATTAAGTCTTTTAGCTATTGCTACTTGACTCGGTGTCAGCTTGACCTTGCGTGACGCTTTTCTGCCACTAGCACCTCTGCTAGAGGCGGCAACTTGTTGCACGGGTTTAGGTTGCTCTTCTGAAAACTTGTTTGGATAGATATCTCGCATACCTGAATCTATTTTTTCATAATATTCATTTGATTGCGGGTCGATACCTGAATCCACTAATTCTTTATGTAATCCAAAAGCAGTAAAAGTCATAGTCTGGTCTTCTCCAAACCATTTATTTTTAGAAGCCCATTCTTCAGCTTTAGGGTCAGGTTGTGCTTGAGGTTGTGAATATTGCTGGGGAGCAGTGTATTCTTGAACCTTAGATTCACTTTCTTCTCTAAGCTGTTGTTGTGCAGATAACCTTCTAAAGTTTTCTGCTTCCGCAGCAGCCCTAGATAAATTTTCTGTAGCGGTTGTAATCGCTTCTGCATTTTGTGCTTCATTTGCTTCTCTGAGCTCAATTTTGGCTCTTTCAAGGTCAGATTGTATCCTATTTTCATACTCTTTGAAAAGGGATGAGTCCGAACTTTTTAATTTACTTTTTAAATCAGAATTAGCAGTGTTTAAAGATTCTGCAAAAGTGACTGCTTCATCTCGCTGTCTTTCTGCTTCTCTCATCTTATAAGTTAGCTTATCAATACGTTTTTGTACTGAATCACTAATAGAATCTAATTCATCTTTAGTTTCTACTACTTCTGTTTCTTGTTCAGGCTCGTCTACGATATTATCGTCTACGTCTGCCTCCCTTATGTCAACTTCCCCTTCAGGAAGTTCTAGTTCTATCTTTTCTTCTTCTTGTTGCATGGTTCCTCCTCCATGATTATGTTGATATTATGTCTTCTGGACTATCAATAACTGCTAAAATTTCGTCATCATTTAATAGTCGCATATCGCCACCATCTATTTGAAAACGAGCTCCAGCATATCTACCGAATATAACCCAATCTCCTTCCTTACACCAAGCTCCATCAGGAAATTTTCCTAAGTCGCCATAAGCGTCAGGTCCAAGAGATACGACATAACCAACAACGGTTGCTAACCTTTCTTTATCTACAGTCTGTGTAGCTAAATGTATTCCACCTTTAGTCACATTAGACATAGTGAAAGGTAATATTAAAATACGATAACCCGTTGGTTTAGGTAATCGCTCTTTATGCGAGTTTAAATTTTCGTGAGTGATTTTTGGTTCCTGAGAAACAGGAGCTTTATCGCTACCGAAGTTTTCTACTCGGTCGGGAACAGTATTAGTCATTGACATCCTCCATATTAGAATGTAGGTCTTGAATTTCCTGTTCAATGAAATTCAATCCTGCGATTTGCCCTACTATCATCTGGTATTGATTAAAATCTTCAACACCTCCAACAGCAAGTGTCTGCGAAAGAGATTCGCGTCTCTCTCGCACCTTACGGAGTAAATACTCCGTACCTATTATAAAATCCATTAATTACTTAATGTATCTATAAAACTTATTTCCTTTGGTTGCTGCGCCTGAGCCTTTTATTTGTATTTCCTCACCCACAACTTTCCCTTCGGAATCAGTAATCAACTTTGGTTGTTTTACTTCTTTTATCTTCTTTTCCATAATTTATGTATTATATGTTAATAGTTTGATTTTTTACTAGTCTTTTTTATTTATCTAAATCTTTTAAAACCTTTACTGTATCTATAAAATCTTTATCTAAGTCTTTATTAGTTTGTGCTTCTAGTTTTTGAATATCTAAAGCAGTTCTAGTATCTAACTTTTCTAATTCTACATTTGCAGTTAATTGAGCTTTAGCTAACTCTACTTCTTTATCTCGTATATCTTCATTTTCTTTTTGAGCTAATTGTTGTTTTTCTAAGTCTAATTGTTTCTCAAACATTTCTCTTTGTGGGTCTGCTTGTGCTCTAGCTTGTGCTTCTGCCATAGCTTGTGCCTGACCTGTTACTACTTGTGTTGCTTGAGCTGCCGCTACTGCTATTTCATTCATAACCTCTGGGGACATTTCTTCTCCAACAGGTGGTAGCTCTCTACCTAACGCTTGTTGTATTTGTTGTCTATAAAGCATAGCTTGTCTTTCTTGTATATTAGCTCCTATAACTTGTGAAGCTGTAGGATTTTGAGCAACCATTGGGTTTTGTAAAAAAGCACTATGTGCCGCTATATACGCTTCCTGGTTTTGAAAATCAAACGCTTTTATAGGATTACCTGTTAGTGCTGCTTGTTGTTCACTAATCGGGTCTCTCGGTGGTAGTTCTTCTACCTCAGGTAATAACGCTTCTATGTTTTTTACGTTTAATGCTAAATACATTTTACGATACGCTTCTCGTAAGTCATGTAATTCAGGTGCTGATTGTGCTAATTGTAATTGTGTTTGTGCTAATGTAATTCTTTGTGTAGTACTGAAGATATTAGGGTCACTGACAGGAATAATATCTACACTATCATCAAAATCTTGTTTAAAAACTGTAGAAGAAGCACCTTGTACTTCATAAGGGTACTCATCTGGTAAATATTCACCAAATATTCTTTTTAAGATTTTAAATTCAGTTTTTTGAGCATAATGTAATCTTTTATGTATTGCAGACATAATACGTTGCCCTTTTTCTAAAAGAGCTACGGTTGTACCTACGGGTGCTTCGGAATTTCCGTCTCCAGTCGGATTTTCTATAGTAGAAGCGAATTGTTTTCCAGAAGTTACCAAAGCACCTAATAAATTAGCTAAAGTTCCCGAAGGTTCTTTATATGGTAACGTCATAAACGAATCTGTTAGTCTACCACCAGGAGCGTCAACATCCCGCCATTCTCCAGGTTGTAAAGGGTCATCATGTCTTTGAATATTTAGTCCTCTGGATTTAAAACCTGCGGGTAAATTAGATAAAGTTCCTGCGTCTATTAATTGTCTTAATATTGCAGTAACAGATTTAGTTAATCCACCCATCATGTGTATAAGTCCGAAACCATAAAAACCTAATCCTGGAAGAAACTTGTAATGTGTAAAATGTTCTATCTTTTTACGCATTGGGTCTTCTTTATCGTAGTTCGCTCTTATAGATAAAACTTTATTCATATCTTTACAGATAGTTACTATGTACGGTAACGCTAATCCTGTTGGTTCACCGTTTTTATCCGTGTCTTCGTAACCTTCTATATCTAAATCAACATGAACTTCTAATAAAGTGTATTCTTCTTCACTAATCGTTTTACTAATACCTTGTATTTCGTCAATTTTATCATCTACCTCATTAGAGCCTACATCTGCTCCTGGATTTCCTAAATCCATGTCTTTATAAAAGCCAGAAAGTTGTAATTTACGTAATTCGTTCTCAGTCATGTTAATTACGTGAGTAATTCTTGGACTTGTGAGTAAATCTACTGCGTAATACGGTACAACAAGGTCTTCAGCCTTAATAAACCTAGCCGAAGCACGTCCTAAAGACGGGTCATAGTAAATTTTCTTAAAAGCAGAGCCTGAAAGTGGTAAATAAAACAATAATTGGTCCATTTCTGGGTCGTATTCTTCCATTCGGCACGTAATTTGATAATTCATAAAGTTTTTTACTCTATTTCCTCTGGAAACTTTAGCGTCATCCGTTTTTCCTAAAATTTCTACGTCTACAGGACCTCCTGCGGGAAGTAATTCTTTATATGCTTGTGCTTGAAACTGTGTAACAGCTTCTGCTAGTATTGGATGATGAACTCCAGACGCTCCAACGAAAGGTTCTGACCTATCTTCTCCATTTATTCCTAATAAATCAAGTCCTTTTGTAAAGGTTTGAAACCAATCATCTCTAGATTCTAAATCTTCTTCAAAAAGTGCTGTTAATTCTGAAGCTATTTCATTTAATTCTCTTTCGTCTAATGTTTCTGCTATATTTTCACCGAACTCAATTCTACTTTGTTCCTCAAATTCTTCAGCGTCTAAAAAAGAACCATCTTCTTGTACTAAAAAAGTTTTGCTGCCGTCTGGCTCACCTAAATTTTGTTCTAATTCTATCTCGATAGGAGTTTCATCTTCCATTGATGAATCTAAAGGGGATTTTTCAATAGCCATAGTCCGAAATGATAATCTTTATTTACTTAATAATAAACCCTTGAAGTAGGAAAGTAATCTTCATCATCACGATAGTCACTTGATAATTTTAAAAACCCGCCTTCTCTAAATCTTGCAAGTGCTAAAGTTGTTGCGTCTACTAAGTCATCATTTTCACCTGCTGGAAAATCACTAACTTCTTCCATAACTTCTTCTCCAAACCTATTATCAGGAATCCAAACCCTGCCGTCTTGAAAAATAGGTGATACAGAATTTAATCTTGCAATTTTATCTTGACCTTTTCCTGGAGAAAATGTATTTACAGGAATACCTACACGTCTAAGTTCTTGTACTAACGGTATGCCTGATGCTTTTGCTTCAATAATAACAGTATCAGGTTGCCAATATTCGTATAAACGTAACGCTTCGTTTTTTAATTCTGGAAAATCAAATCTTTCTTTTATACAATCTACTAAAATTAAATGGGCTTCATCGCCTGAATAAGTTTCTTCACCTATTTTACCTTCTGGATAAAAAACTCCCCACGTTGTTATAGCTGTAAAGTCAGACCTTTCGCTTTTTAGAAATGCAGTATCGTAACTTTGTATTAAATAATCACATTTAGGTGGTTTCAATTCTTCCCAAACATTGAACCATTCTTTAGGGATTATAGAAATACCTTCTCCCGTAGGTCTTTGCATATATTGTGCCGCCCATTTAGAAGGGCTTACTGAAGCTTTTATACCCTCAAGTTCTTCTAATTTCCAAAACTCTTTCCATAATGGTTTTCCTGAAGGTAAAATCGCAGGAAACTCAATAACTTCCCATTGGTCAGCTCCTTTTTCTTGTGCCATTTTTTTAATTAATCTACCTGTTAGGTCTTTTTTATTCCAACGGGTCATAACTATTACTATTGCACCTCCAGGTTGTAACCTTTGTCGCGGTCCAGACATATACCATTCGTATGCTTCTTCTAATGCTTTATCAGACATAGCGTCTTGTTCCGAATGTGGGTCATCAATAATAAACAAATCAGCTCCCCTTCCTGCTAAAGCACCTCCGATACCTGCGGCATAATATTCACCGCCTTTATTAGTAAGCCATTTTCCTGCACTTCTACTATCTGCTTTTAATTCTGTTTCAGGAAAAAGTTCAGCATAATCTTCTCCGTCAATTAAGTCTCTTACTTTTCTACCAAAATTTACCGCAAGGTCAGCGGTGTGGGTTGCTTCAATAATTTTTAATTTAGGATTTTTACCTAATAAATAAGCTGGGAATAAATGCGAAGCGAATTCAGATTTAGTATGTCTAGGAGGCATATTAATAATTAATCTTTTTAATTTACCCGTAGCGATATCATCAAATGCTTTTGCCATTTTTACATGGTGGTCACCAGAAATAAAATCTTTCCAAATAGATTTTACAAAACCTAAAAAGTTTTTTGTAGAATTTTCTTGATGTTCTCTTTTACCTAATTGTTCTAAAAGCAGTGTAAATTCTTTTGCTTCTGTTGTAGAAAAATTAGAAATATCAATTTCTTTTAAAGCCTCAAGTCTTTCTGTAAAATTTTCAGACAAACTACTTGCCTACTTTTTTCATCGCAATTTTATGCGATTGTCCAAAAGTTTTACCTGCTTTCATCAATTTTCTCATCTCAGTCATGTGTTTAGACGTATGATGTTTTTGATGTCTCTTTAAAGTATCTTTTTGTCTTTGCGTAAGTTGTTTTACTTTACTACGCTTTTTTCTTTTTTCTGACAATTTTCTTTTTAGCGGTTTTAGCGGAACGTTTAAAATCTGCAGCTGTAGGTGCTCCTTTAGCTCCTTTTTTACGAGGCTTTCTACCCTCTTTACGTTTCTTATTTATATTATAGTAAAGACCTTTTTTAGCTGTCCTACCATCCTTAGTTTTATGTGTTTTCTTCTTAGAAGGCATTTTAATCTCCGTTCTTTATTTTAATATGTTTAAGTTTATAAGTTTTATTTTGTTTCGTAAATATGTTTTAACACTTCCACCTTCGTCTTGCTTGTCTTAATCTCGAATTAGGATTTTTTGCTGCCTTCGGAAATTTTTTCATTTGTCCTGCCGAACGTGCACAATATGACTTTCTTCTTTTAGCGGCTTTACTACCTTTTTTAACTTTACCTGTAACAGCAGTTTTTAATTTACTTCCAGGATTTTTCTTTCTATACGCTTTAACACCTTTAGCCGTCATTCCCGCACCAGATTTAGTGGGGCGGTAATTAGCTCCTTTACCTTTAGTGGTTCTTCTAATTGATTTTTCTTTTTTCCTTGGCATAGCTGTTTTATTCTATAATATTATTTGTTACCTGATAACCTTTTAACTAATTCATTAAGTTCTGATAAAGACATTTCGTCTAAAACTTTTGTATTTAGTTCAGGACTTACTGAAATTAAAGTATCTGATTGGTTACTTCTTCTAGTCGGGTACCGTATGGAATCTATACCTTTATCTTTTAATAATTCACCCGCTTTTTCAGTAAAACCTGTAGGTGCTCCTGCAAATATCGGTGCACGAGTTTGACCTAATTGAAAAGCAGCTTCGTTAAAATTACCGTCTTTAGTAAGTTGTTTTTCCATTTGTCTAAATAATTTATCTGTCTTTTTATCTAAATTACCCGCTACTACAGTATTTTTAAAATCAGGTTTAACGACATACGCTGAACCTGCTCCTTCGGAGGGGCGAAAAACATAATCTTTTAATCTAGGGTCTAAAAATTCATCTGTAAAATAAAGTCCTCCTGGAGAACTACCTTTCGGGTTTAGAAGTAATTGTTCTATACCTTTTGTCGTACTACCGTGAAATATATTACGGGGGTCTTTTATTAAACTTTCTAAACCTAATAATCTAGGGTTAGCGATATTCGAAGCAGTAAATTCTGTAGGTACTTTCTTTCCTGTTTCTTTAAATATTTGGTCAGCTACTTCTTTTATTTCTTTATTAGCTTTAGTAAATTTTGCTCTTTCTTTTAATTCACCTGTTACAGCAGCTCGTCCATCTACTCTTACATTATCAGCTTCTCTTTTTATTCCAAAAAAAGCATCATCGCGTTTTTTATACGCTTTCATTAATTTTTTTACTAATATGGGTGAAACGTCTGAAAAGAAACTAGCTGCTTTAGCACCACCGAACACGGACAACGGGTCGTCAATATCTGGTGTAGTAAAATCTAGTGCGTTTAAAACTTTCTTTTTTACAGGGTCATTAGTTCTCATACCTAACGCTTTAAATATACCTACCTTTTCTTTATCTAATAGAAATTGGGGTAAAAAACTCGGTGCTTTAAATTCTGGTTCAGCCATAAGTAAAGTACTTTAACACTTAGGTGGTGTTAATGTCGCGATTTATATTAATCTATTTTGTCGTGTTTGGCTATTAGATTACGGCACCACCAAAGTAAGAGGTCCTCGGTCAGTGTGTGTTTCATAATATTTACGCGGTACGTGACCAGTTGTACGTTGGTCCGTGTGTATACAGGTTTTGACGAATCAATCCTATCAATGGACGCGTTAAATTCTTTACTGCCATTTCCGTCTTTTCCGTAAGTCATAAATACACCACTGAGAGCACACCGCCCACCTTGTTCATCCCATAAATCATGTAAGTCTTCGGAAGTTATTGACCATTCCATATCTTTAGAACGTTTACTTTTAGATTGAGTATGTACTTTAGTTAAATAAGTATAGGGAGTACTACTTATAAATTTATTTTTACGTAACAAATCGCAATCTTTACATACGTTACGAAATCCAGGTTGACCGTTCTTTAACTTAAAATTTTGAGAATACTTATTAGTATTCCTAGCTTTACCACATGATATACAAGTTTTAGTCCCCATTCCTTTTTTCTCTAGCTTTACGGTTATTCCTATCTCTAGTACTTTCGTTTTCTTCTATAAACCAATCATTAACTATTTGTTCTTTTAATTCTTGGTTACTTTTACTAGTTTCGTTTTTAACAATTTTTATATGGGAAGGATTTATAACTAATGTTGCATAGTTATGATATTTCTCATCTGTAAGGGTAAATTTATAATCAGGTCCAAAGTAACGATATTTATTATTAATAACTTCTAAATATTGATTACTCGGTTCCTCCGTCTTTTTGCTTTTCCTCATCTAAACTCCTGTAATATTTTATTATACTTAAAATATTTTCAATGTATCTGGTAATGTCCGCGACGTTAGACGACAAGTTCTCATACTGCTGAGTCGTTAAAGAATAATACGGTATAGCAGGAGCGTCTCCTTTTTTAAACATCTCTAAATATTCTTCCATAAGTTCTGGTGTCATAACTCTCCAATTAACAGGTAGTATTTCTATTTCAGCGGGTAACGGAGGATGATACAACGGTGCAGGTTTAGCAATAGTTTTTACTTCTACTGGTGTCTTCGGAAGCAGTGTACAGCCTCCGAAGACGAACAAACTAGTCAGGGAGATTATAAGTATTTTCATACTTGGGAGAGGAGAGATTGACTAGTTTGTCCATAGCCGCTTGAGTTCCTTTATTAATTATGTTTTCTATTAGCTTTGGTTTATTTAAAGCTAAGTTATCTAAATCATGTTCACTAAAAATCTTACGTAAACGTTTTACTTCTTTTCCTGCTTCTGCTTTTTCTCGTTCCAACATATTTATTTTAGTTTGCGTAATTTTTTGATTTTCTATATATCTATCTATGGAGTCGTTTTGTTCCTCTATTTTAGATTCTAATACTATTTGATTACCTAAGGCAATAGCAAGTTGTTCATGTAAATATTTTATATACCCTGCTGAACCCGCCACACTAGCCACCAATAGGACTCCTAAAATTAAGCTCATCTTTAAACCCATGCCGAAAGTATAATCTGCAAAATTTTTTTCGCAAAATTTTTTTTCATAGGGACTTATTTGTAAACTACTTCCGATTAAGGGTGCGACACTAAGGGGGGCGAAGGGTCAGGGGGTACTTTTTGTCAAGGGGGGGTATAGACTTTATAGTTATATAAATAGCTATATATATAATTAATAGATATATATGTTTTAGTGGTTAATATTTAACCAGTGATAACTGGGCAAGTGTTAGTGTAGGTGGTTAATAATTAACCAATGGTGTAAGTGGTTAATAATTAACCAATAGAGTTAGAATAAAATGGATCACCTTAAACAGTTAGATATATTTAAGAAATATAAAAAAAGGGCTAGTGTTCCAATACTAGCCCTCTTAGGTTAAAGGTTAATTAATTAGCTATTTTAAGGGCGTTACAAACTCCCGCTTTAGTACGAGGTTTATTTACTTGATGACCAAATAGTTCCGCATAAGCTACACATATAGTAGATATATCTTGAGAATACTCTACATTAGGTTGTCGCCTATCTTCACCAACACGCCATGATAAGCCTAACTCTATTCCTTCTTTAGAATTACCTAAATCAGTAAGTTCTTTAATAGATACCGAAGCACTATTATTTTTCTTACATAGGTAAGCAATCATTTTAATTAGCTTTTTAGGTTGCCCCTTTAATATAGCCGCTTTTTCTAAAGCGTCTTTATCTAAAGCTATTTTAGTATCTAGTGAATAGCTACCAGCACCACCACTAGCACCGCCTGTAGGCATAGCTAATATTTTATCTAAATCACTACTAGTAGTAGCACCCTTGTTAGCAACATTAGAAGGCGTTGCAATACCTGTTTTTTGTTTTTCCATATGTAAATGATACATGAATAAGCTATATAAGCAAGTAAAATATATAAGCTAACTAACTAGCTAACTAGTTATATATTTTCCTAAAAAATCTATGGTTTTTCCGTCTTCGTCCGTCCGTCTGTCCGCGTCTAATCCCCCTGGATTCTATAGATTCGGGATTCTATAGAGTGGTAGTGTGAGTGTAGAGTAAGTAGTAGTGTAGAGTAGAGCGACGGATAGAGTAGAGCGATAGATAGAGTAGACTAGAGTAGAGCACAAAAAAGGGCAGCCGAAGCCACCCTTTTAAGACAAGTTAAGATTAACCGAGTTTAATAAGATTCTCCTCAATCATTCTAGCCCTGTAATGAGTCCAAATAGCTATCGGAGTTTGAACCGTTTGTAGTCCAGCTTTTTCTAACTCAGACTCTTTACTACCGTCGAATCCAACTAACTCACCTACAGTCAAACTGTAGTCCTTAGCATTTAATAACGCTTCGACAATCTTTCCAGCTTGGGGTGGAAATTTTCCCTCAGGAGTAGCTATCAAAGTTACTCTTTCGTTATAGTTAATCGAACCCTTTTGGGCACCTGCTTTAAAGTTTGGATTTATTTTCATAATTTTCCTTTTCGTTTTAGTTAATGATAGTAAAACCGCTTTACTATCTAAGTACTACTATACGTTGGAGTGCAAAGAAAGTAAAGCACTAAATAGATTGCTAGAAAAACCCTTGTAAAATCGTGGATTCTATAGATTCGCGGGTCTACGATTCATTTTCGATGATTCGACCGCCTGTACGTTTCTCTATTAATTGTTCGAGTCGAGTGAGTATATCATCTTTGGACATCAAATCAATCTTCGCGGTCAGTACCTCGCGTCTATCGATGTAGAGTCCACCCGCTTTCCCTCGATGTACCTCTGCGGTGATGGCAGCGGATATCTGTCCTTGGTCCTTGGCTTCTTCCCTGAGGTCGTATAGAGTGCCGAGATGATTCTCTAAGGAAATCTGGTCGCGTTCCGCAGCTGCTATTTCCAAGTCAATGAGATAATTCTTTACGAGTGGGTTATGATTAAGTAATACACTGCCTTGAGTCTTAGCCCCTTTCCTATCCTTTGTATATCCTGCTTTTATCGCGGCTTCCGTTGCTGTTTGCCCTTTTAAATATTCTCTACAAAATTTCTTTTGTTTAGCATTTAATGGTTGCCAAATCTTACCCTTATCGTCTACGAATCCTTTACCGTCTTCTGTAGGTTGTAACGGTGTATAAGTCAGCTGTTTCATATAGTACCTCGCTCCAGTAGTGTTATTATTCTATTAGATTTTATTATCAAATAAAAACAAATTCTCATGCCCTCTGGTAAATCTTACCATAGTTTCTAATAACTAATAGAAAATCTATTAGTTTTGCTAAATCAAAGAATCCAATAAAATACTGTACTCTAGCTCGATTCTATTAGAATATTAGATATATTAGTAGTTTTTAACATTTCTTCGAGTAAAAAATTTTATTTTTAAAAACACTAATACGATAAATATAATACCCCCGAACCACGGACAGCGGAACGAGGGTATTTAGTAGAGTACAGCGACTAATCTAGATACGAACCGTCGCGATAGACGAAGGTACTAACAAGGTCGGATAAATCGACTCTTTCCACTAATCGACCTATCGCATACTCCAATTCTCTAAAATCTAAGTACTCAACATCGATATTAGTTATCGTATTGTTATGCCTATCTGTTTCTACGTATTCGGTTTCCGTCACACCTTCATGCTCGAGTGTATCGAATTTAAAACTACGTATGTCTCCACGAGTGTCTTGGTCCCATACTGATATAACTAAATGTATCACACCGTCTTTGTTAGCTAAAAAATCGTTATAGCTATCTACAAACCAATCGATATCATTTAGTTTTTCGGTCTTTATATATTCTTCGAACATAACTTTTAACCGTCCGTCAGAAAACTTAGTAAATGTCTCGCTCAACATACTAATCATAACGCTACCTATAGTTTCTGACTCCAAAAAATCGATAAGACAAAATGTATCTTTATCTAACTTATCGAACTCTTTCTCGTAAGCCGTACTTCCGTACAATCCTTCGAAATCGAAATATAGGTCGGGTTTAATTAAAAGCTGTCCCTCTCGGGTGTGCTCTGTCGTTGCGTAAGACCAATTCTCTTCTATGCGTACAGCGTCTCTGTCCCAGACGTTCACTCTCATCATATTCATATGAATGAACTCTGGTTTTCCTACCAACTCTAGAAGTTTTTGGTATCTTTCAACGTAGTGTTTTAAGACTTTCTCTAGTCTAACTTTTTTTGTTTCGTTCACGATAATTCTCCATTTTTCGTTTACGGGTCTAAGTTAATTCCTAAACCTTACCTATTATTATAAAGGGCGAAAACGCGAAAGTATCGCAGGGTACGAAAACGCAAGGCGATAAAAGAATAAAAAGAAACCCCGACTGGGGGGATAGTCGGGGCTTCGAATGTTGGTACTGGTCTTAGGTGCTCTATTTATTATCTTGGCTTCTTAGCCTGTAGAGTCAAATGCTCTCGTTTTTGTAGAGTATGCCTAAAATGCAGTTCCTGTTTTTAATCTGTACTAGCCGTTATTATTAACGTCAAACCATGCTTTCGCTGCTGCTCTGATAGCATTCGTTCTGCCTATCTTAGCTCCTGTTTGCTGTGCTAACATCTCTGCAATATAGTCTATATCCTCAGCTAAATCTTCGGGTAGTGCTACATTTTTTCGGTTCTCTTGATTATTCATTGCTTCCTCCTTTCTTATGTCTGAATAAAAAACATTGGTGTTCGACTTCGTAAATAAAGTGTGCCACGTATATCCAATCGTCGTCTTCCATCGTATAAATATACATTCCGACTGGTCCGTGAGCTCCATTAACATCACCTGCATACTGTCCTTTTATTTCGGACTTCGCAGAGTCTATCGTTTTACTCACGACTACCGCTATATCGCTTGGGTCGGACATCGCCTCTTCTACTAGCTCGTCGTAAGTGTTCTCCCATGAGAACACTCCCGCTTCATCAAATCTAATAGTCGCCATTAGCCCACCTCGATTGTATCTAAAGTAAATCCACAAGGTAAAGTCTCCCTTATGTGGTCTATCAATGACTGCCAACAAGTCACCTCGTCGTCAGATATATGGAAGAAATCTTCCATTCCGTCTCCTATCTCGTCTTGATATCCGATACTCACTGTTTCATTTCTATCGAACGTTCCAACACATTCGACCCCGTCTATAACCTTATAATTGGTTAAGTCTATTTTTGTTTCTGTCATAATAATTCTCCTTATATTTATTATTATTACTAAAGTATAAGTACGAACAAAGCGAAAGTAAAGCAGTAGTAGATACCGCGAACTTACGATACTACGATTTTACACGCGATTTTCGTAGTTTCTTAGCTTCTATTCTTTTAGCGTCTTCTATACCTTTCCTTATCGAGGTTTTCAATGCGTATATATCTTCTTGAGGTAGACCGTCATTTAAATCATAGACTACAAATGGATTATTTGGTTCTGTAACTCCTAGAGTACATTGACCATATTCTTTCGGGTCTATATAATGTACTTTACCTCCATCCTCTCGAGTAATATCCGTTTTAGAAACTTGTTTGTTAATTAATGCATTTCTATAAAGATGTTCTTCTTGCCTACATTCTGCTGAACAATATTTTCTTTTTCGTCCACCATAACTATCACCGCACCACTCACATTCGTGCGGTAATCGAATATTTTCGGGTCTTTTATCTTCTAATCTAAGGTAATCGAGTATAAAGTTCATGATAGTTTGTTTTTGGTGAGGCGAGTGCAATTTGGGAGAATTATCGCTTTTTTAAAGGATATGCACCCGCCTCGTAAATCTAAGTACTTAAGTCTAATGAACCCTCCTTAAGTAATTGTATTTGTCTTTTTCTCCTATCATCTTCGTTAGTAATAATATGTATTTGTATTAACGCTCCCGTTCTATCGTAGCCATACTCGATATCTTTTTCGTATTTATATTTCACTGGTACACTCATTGTTCAATAGTTTATCAGTATTTCTAGCTATGATAGCGGAACACAGACCGCAAAGAAATAGTCCGTCTTCTTTTACTATCGCGGGTTTCCCGCATTCGTCACATCGCATATTAGCCATTTGGTCTCCTCCTTTTTATTCCAAAACACGTTCGGCAATACGAACCTTCGCGTACTTGCCATAAACCGTCATCTTCTGAAACTTGTTTCTTACACCTATCACAAAGATACTTAATATCTTGTACTCCTTTTTCCCAAATTATAAGTTCCATTACTCGTCCCAATCCACAGGTGCCCAAACAGTATCGGTATGATAGTCTTCACCTTTATAAAACATTGTAGGTTTATCGTTATCGAATACTGGTCGAGCATAAATCGTGCCACTTTCGTAACCGAGTAATATATCATCTTCAGTCCATATATCTGCACCATAACAATTAACATTTGCTCTAGTCTGGTTTTCTACGGGCGATTCCATAACTAATCGCCATAGCTCTACGTAATGTTCGATAATTTCTGCGGCTTGGTCTAGTGTTACAAACTTAGCCATTCGTTTAGTCTCACCGTCAGTACCGTTAGCTTCTTCGTTAAATCGTATATAAAGTACATACAAATCGTTTTTATCCTTCATATATATCCCCCATTGAAACTTGTTTCGGCTTACCGAGTGTATCATCTAAATTATGATATAAACCCTCAGAACCGAAGATTACTCTTTTGCCGACAACATTATGACCTGAGTCTGTAAGTTGCTCGACACACCTATCCATATCTTTATCTAGTAAAGTATCGCCTTCGACTGTTTTCTGCCAAACGATTTGTTTCCTACCGTTCGGGTGAGTTAGCCAAATGGCAAAGCTACTGTATTGTTTCGTCATCTGATAATTCTCCTTTAATTAATAAATATAAAACCATTTTACTTACGAAAATACACAAAGTAAAGCAGTATAAAGAATAGTAGAACGCTTTCATACATTTTCTATTACTGCCGCTATCTCGTTTATCACTTTTTGGTAGCCGTCTCGTTCTCTTAAAATCGTTTCGCCCCAGTTCTCGCACTCTAGACCAAATCTATCGTAGAGTTCGTCTTCGAAATCACTACGTTGGTGATGACCTTTTTCTGACATAGCTTGGTCGTACCCTAATTCAGCCCATATATCTAAGATATATCCTGCTTTTAAGTCAGGGTGTTTAGGGGCTCGTTTAAACCAATCGTCATATTTATTAGTCATAGACCCAATCTCCTACGTTTATGTTTATTCATCGTACTAGTCGCTAGGTTTCGTTTGCCTATCGAAGTTTTCTTACGAGTAGTTTGTCTTAACGCTCGTAACTCATTGAATTGTTTAGACTTTCTTGCCATCTTTAATCTCCTTAAAAATTTTGTTTATCGTTTTATCTGATAAGGCTAAGTGACTATGTTGAGTTAAAAATTTATCTCCTTGCTCATCATAAATCGCTATACCTATCTTGATACATTTTTTCTCTTTAGTCAGTTTGTGCATTTTGTTTCCTTTGTTGTTTTTTATATAAACTATCTAGTTCTGTTAATTTCCGAACTAATATTAATCGGAAATCTAACCCCTTTGCACGAGTCGCGGCACCTTTTAATGCCGCTCGTCGTTTAAAATATAACTTCTCGTTAATCTTCATAATCACGCTCCTCTAGAAGTTTATCTAAAGCCATGTTGAATTTAGTGGACTTATCTAATTTCTCACCAATATCTTTTTCCATTATATGAATATCCCATAAAAGATTTCTTTGGGTACTTTCATCAAGTTTATTTAAAACTTCATGGTATTGCCTATTGTTTTCTTCAGCAACGGGTGTTGTTGGGTACAGCTCTTTAAGATGATAAGTTAATTTAACTAAGTCATAACCACTATCTATGAAACGATGTTTAATTAAATATTCTTCCAACTCTTTAAGAGCAGTGAACTCAGATTTCTCATGGTCAATCTCATCACTATTTCGCCAATAATAATTACACTCCTCACCTACTTTCGATAAAATGCCGTAAATAGCATTTATATCTGATAGATTATCGAATATCAACATATCAGCTCTCTTGAGGTTGTGCGAAGTAATCTTCGTTATCTTTAGATACGCTCTGATATTTATCAGGGTTACCCGTTATCGCAAACTCGAGGTCTTTTATTCTGTCGTCTTGTAACTCCACTTGTTTATGTAGTTTAAAGATTACAGAATGTTGAGCTTCGATAGTATCTTTTAGTTTTTTACAAACTTCTAAAAGTTTTTCTATCATTTCTGTATTTTTATTTTCCATACTTTCTCCTTTCTAGTATTGGTGAGGGAAGGTTGTTTAACCACCAACCTCCCCTCGTTGACAGGCACAAAACAAAAAACAAAAAGCCTGTCTGAAATAGTCGTGTTTTGTTTTTAAATACATATTTATATAATAGGTATGAATATTGGGAAAGTAAAGCACTACCCGATACCGCCATTTTTATACATAGCTTTGGCTTTTTTATAGATAAATCTGCCGCAACCTTGTTTCAAATAAATCGTAGGCTGGAGCTCCTCACCTATTTTTCTCTGAACGTATTCACGTTGAGTAGGTTCTACCCCTCCAGCCCTTAAACTTTTTCTTAATACTTTCGCTTTTTTCGAATTCATCAGGTATGTTTTACCTCAGATATTTCATATTTTTTCGTATTAAGTTCTAGTACATTAAAGATATTATCTAAATACTGTCGTTTAGTTTTAGTTTGAGCGTTTGTACATAATCCAATATGGTTATATACATCTTGTGCAGTTATGCCGTATAACTCGTTACCTCTAGCTCTCTGAGCATGGATAACTCGTACATAAAAATCTTTCCAATTACTTTCGGTAATTTTATTGATACCTACAGTCATCGTAAGCCATATTAGATTATTAGTTGTTGGGGATAACTGATAATTTTGTTCCCCCTCTTTACCTATCTTTAAGTAACAAGTTTCGTTACAATCTTTTACTTTATTTAAATCCCAATTTAGTGCCATAGTACCTCCTATTTTCGACCTATGTCTTTAATCTCGGAACGTGGTATAACTTGGTATGCTCCTTTATTATAAGCAACACCAATCGAGTAATCTGAACTGATATCTCGTTTATACCTATCGTCTGCTTTTCTTGTAGTATCGCCCACTGCGTTACGCATTCTATCGAAAAAGTCTTGTTTAGCTTTTTCCTGCTGCTCGTACTTTTTATATACTGACTGAACAGCTTGGGTAGTCGAAGCACTGGTCTTCGTCTTCCTAGCTTGTCTAAGACTTTTAGTTTTTCGTTTCTTCCCTTTAGTGTCATATCTCAATGAACCTACATAATTTAATATCGCCATATATATTCTCCTTTCTAGTGGCGGTGGCTAGTATCCCCGAATTAAATCTAGGTTTTATAACTAACCACACTAAACTAGTTTACCTACGAAAGTAAGCAAAGTAAAGCACTACCACCATGACTCCATAACGCATTTATGTTCTGCAGCGACTCTAAACATAAGGGCTAAGTCTTTTATCTCCTTAACTCTATAGTCGTAGATAGGTCCACCAGTTGAATATCCATTGTAGGTACTTTCCCATTCAAATCTTTCATCATCAGGAAGTTCTAATAGATTTTGTTCTATATATTCATCTAGAGCATTGGCATACCGTTCTAGTTCATCAGACGGTATAAAGTCATCTTCGTTAATGTGCCAGAAACCTTCTTGTTCTCCGACTAAAGAAGCTACAAATGATTCATAACATTTACCTCTAAATGAGCCATTACCATGACCACTAGCCATACCACCTGTTAAAGTACAATTTTCGAGACGTTCGTCTTTAAATACTTCGTCACGATTACCTTTTACTATATAACAATCTAAACCCATAACTACCTCCTTTGTTTAGTCCAAGCTGTAAATACTTTTACGGCTTCTCGTTTTTCTAATTCAAATGCTTCTCTAAGCACTCTAGGAGCTTCGAATACATTCATCTCACCAGAATCTCGTAAGTCGTCTAAAAATTCAAAATACTCATCCATTATAAATACCCCGCTATTCCTACTCCTGGTTCATCGTAAAACGCAGTTATCGAAGCATCAGGGTAGAGTTCTCTTAATTTAAGTATTACTTTTTCAGGTGGACTCCAAGCTGTAGCGAAGTAATATATAACATCAGTATCACCTACTTCAGTAATTTCTACGTCGTAAGAATTCCATTTAGTGTCCCAATTAGATATATTCCAATCGTACCACCTTTGGTCATGTTTTCCTGTGCTTTCGAAAATACCTTCTTCATTAGGAAGTTCTCCTACCTCTCCAAGTATTTCTTCGCTACCTAACCAAGATGTTTCCTTTCCAGTTAGTGGAGTTTTCTTCCAGTCGGGCTGTGGAAGTATTTTGTTAAAATCGAACTCAGTGTCTTCGCCCTTCAAGTTCTTTCTTATTTGGTCGAGTAAAAATGTATTATCTACACTTATTTCAACTCTATTACTACAGTGATTTGGCATATCTTTCTCCTACCATTGTTCACGGACAATAATAGATTGCTCTTTATTGTCAATTATTTTATATGCGAAAATATCAGTTCGTTTTTTATCATTACGAACATGAATCTTCGCCCCTTCATTAGTTGAGCAAGACATCCATAAACCCCAAGGCTCGTCATCTCTTGCGTCAGCACCTACATATTGTCTGTACACCTTAAACCTTAATACTGTTTCCAGATATTCAGTTTCAGGGTTATATGCTGGTTGTTCCATACTTTCTCCTTTCTAAGTCCCAAGTTAATAAGAGGGTGGTATAGGGGACTTGCTGGTCTATACCACCCAATGTTCATTACACCTTAATGAAGTAGCCCTCATCAGTAAGTCGTTTAGCATAAAACCTGAAGATTCTCAAAGGGTCTTGTCTAGTAGACAATTCTTTGTTCTTCACTGCTAGTGACACTAAGTCTTGTGCTGTAAAGCTAGATGAATCAAGTTCATCTTTTTTAGCTTCTTTCACAGTTTTAACTAACGCTTTCATCTGAGGAGTTTTAATATCCTTAAAACCTAAGTCTGAGACCTTATATAAAGTCCTAGAAGCCCCTTTCGAAGCTACTGTAGGTTTAGGAATACTAACTGCTGCCTTCTTCTTAGGGGCTCTTTTTACAGAGCTTGATACTGAAGTAGAGGTTTGCATAACTTTCTCCTTTCTAAATTAATCACCGCCCTTTCGGACACCTTCGGCTTTATAATGTGCCGCAACATAACTAAACTATACTTACGAGTTAATAGAAAGTAAAGCAGTATACGAGAGCGAGATTTAGTCTTGATTGACATAATCTCCTGTTGCTCCCGCTAATATATCGTTAGCTTCATCTACAGTTTCCCATAAATGTTTACTACCTTCCGTTCTACTAACATCTTGTTCTACATGAGTCACAAGTTCCTCTAATAGAGTATGTAAGTGCCAGTTTTTCTTTTTCCAAGATTTAGTTTCTTGAGCAAGGTCAGTCACTCTAGTTTCTAAATCTTTTATATAGAGTTCAGGATTCAACTTTTTCTCCATATACGTACTCCTGATACTTCAGAACCTTTTATTTGTTCTAAACGTTGTCTAATAATAAATTTCCACTCTGGGTCATATTTTTGACCAAAAGTTCTACACGCTTGAGATAATCTGTTTTTCATACGAGTAACATTATCTTCAGGCTCCATAGCTATAAATATAGAGTCACCTACATTCATTTTACCAAAAGGATATCTATTTCTAGACCTTGTATCATCAGGTATAGGTACATCAGAATCTATTTGAATATCTAGTTCTTCCATTAATTCACCTTATTTTTATCTGGAGTAAAATGCACTAAGTCTTTTTCCTCCAGAAAGTTTTTCCAAAACATCAATATTAGTAGAGGGTCTTGTACTGGTTCCCCAGAAGCGTCTACTAATTCTTGACACCCTTGATTTATCATAGTTTCAGATAGGGCTTCAGCGAGTTCGGTACACTCGGATTCCTGTAACGCTATCCAAATAGCCCCCGCCACTTCAGGACTAAGCTGAAAGTGGCTAGGGTTATCGTATTTATCGCCCAATTAGGCAACCTCTGCATATTTAACAGCAAGGTCTAAGGCACGTGCTTTTCTATTAGCACCTGCACCGAACCACGCACTATGTAGATTGTTACCTTCGTCGTTAGACTCACGTAAGTGGTCTTCTACATAGGTGACAGCATTTAATGCTCCCCACCATGTACCTTTAGACGATTTAAGGTCAGCTCCTGGTTGACGCTCTAGAGCTTCAACAACTAAAGCAGGATATTTGTTAAACCTATCTTTAATAGGAACAATATCTCCAACTAGTTTGCCTTCCTCTTTTAGTTTCATCTCTTGACGAAACTCATTAAGTAAGCTAGGTTGATAAACCTCACTAATAAACTCTAATACATTAGAGTGTTTAGCTTTCTTCTGAGTAAGGAACTGAGCCCTTTCTTTAAAGTTAGCCATAGTTTGAGCAGACAAACCTAGTGCTTCTTGTGCCGCTTCCATAACGTCTTCGTTAAACGCTCTGACGTGTGGCATACGGAATGAAGCTGTACCGCCCTGACTTAAAGCAAACGTTAGAGTGTTATTACAAACAACTCTAATAGGTGTCAACTTTATAGTCATCGACTTACCAACCACATGCGGTTGATTAATTAAAAGGTAACCCTTAATTTCATCATTTCCCGCTAGTTCAAAGTCTTCAGAAATTTTGGCTAAACCCCAAATTTCCTTACCGCCTTTTAAACTACCCGCAGTTTCCATAGTCATCGCACCCGCTTCTGTAAAGCGTTTAAAAAACTCAAAAACCTGTTCGTTTTGAATAGGCATATAGTCTCTACCGCAATGGCTTAGAACTTGGTTATCAGAATCACGAACGATGTGGAAGGTATTCTCCGCTTGGATAAGACCTACATCTTCGCCCCACTCAGGTGCGTCAAGCGTATAACTTGGACGTTTACTAACAGTCCAGTCTAGCTTTGCCGCTTCCTGCATTTGCCATGGAGTGAGGTTAGAGTCTACCTCTACACCTAATCGGTGCCAAGGTTTTTCACCCGCCCACGCCATAGTTTCTATTTCATGTGCCATATATTTCTCCTTTCTATAAATGTCACGTTAATTAACCTTTTAATAATATAAAAGGACATAAGCGGTACTTTACGTGTCAAAGCTACGAAAGTAAAGCACTATACAGATTACTCCATTCGTATGGTTTTATAAGAGTTACTAAAGACTTTTGATAAAAACCTTTAGGATTTTCTTGTAATTCTTTTGCACCACTTAAGCCATCAACATGGTAGAGTTTAATTACATTTTGTTTTCTAGCTAATACAAACACTTGACCACCTACCGCTGACCTCTTAGCCATCCATGCAACTTGCATAGGACGTAGAGTAAGCGACTTACCTCTATGTATTTCTTTTAGTTCTATCCAAAACTCTTTGCCTTTAGCACAACCGTTTACATCAGGTACACCAGAACCTGTCAAACCAGTTTCTATTCTTTGAAAATGTATATCCGTTAAATTATTTTTTAACAGAAGCCATAGGTCTCTTTCTCTAGCCATTAGACCTCTATACCCGTGTGTGGGGCTAGTTTTTTATTATCTGCGGCTAATTTTACGTCTTTATCAGCTAACCACATATTAAAAAGTTCTCTAGCTTTTTCTTTATCGTCACAAACTTTTACAAACTCAAGCCATTTCTCTTTTGCTATTCTATTACCGTTGTAGTAATCTCCGTCTCCGAGTTTACATCGAGTAATTATCTGATGAACTCTTTGTTTAGTTATATTATGTCGTAGACCTATCTCCTGTAGAGTAGACTTATTTTGTTTCCACTCTTGATAAATATTTTTATAACGTACATCATTTTCTTTAGCTTTCTGGTGGTTTATTCCTTGCATTATTGCTCCTCTGTTTGACCCCATGATGGACCAAGTTCATAGTCAACTAATAAAGGTACAACTAAGTCTACACAATCTCGCATAATCTCACATACCTTCTTAGCTTCGGTTTTATCTTTTACAGATATATCAACTTCATCATGTATTTGTAGATGTGGAATAATTCCTTCTTTCCACAACTCCAACATAGCTAACTTAGTCATATCTGCTGCTGAACCCTGAATTAATCTATTCAGAGCTTTATAAGTGAAAGACCTTTTTAGACTTTCACCATATTCACTTTTAGCTTCTTCTAATGGTAGAGGTGTAGTTCTTTCAAACCTGCTCTCCCATAAATCGAACCTACATCGTCTACCCCCTAAAGTTTTTATATACCCTCTATCTGTAGCTATCCGAGTACATTGGTCTTGTAATCCTTTTATAAAAGGTACTTTCTCATGGTACTGGTCAAATAGCTTTTGTGCTTCGCTATCGTCTAATCCTAATTCATTAATTAATTTTTCTTTACCCATTCCATAGCTAAGTCCTAGATTTATCGTCTTAGCTTGTTTACGTGGTATATTAGCCATATCTGCAACTATTTGATGAAAGTCTGCGTTTCTTTCGGTATACTCTATTACTGCGTCTTTAGCACCCGCTAAGTTCATTTTATCAGCGTAGTGAACAGTTAATCTAGGTTCTTGTTGTGAGTAATCAAATACTCCCCATTCACAATCTTCTTCAGGTATAAAGATAGAGCGTATCATATCTCCTATCTCTGGGTCTCTCGCAGGTACTTGTTGTAGATTAGGATTACTATAGCTGAACCGACCACTGACCGTGCCTCCTCTATCACTACGTAATGGATGAGCTTCTGCGTGTATACGACCCTCGTGTGAGTGCTCTAGTATCATCTTATCTATAAAAGTAGTTCTAGCTTTATTTAATTTTCTAGCTTCTACAATTAGTCTAGGTAATTCATGTGTATGATTTTCTAACCATTGTCTTTGGAATGACGCCATACCTTTTTCTGTTCTGGGGTAGAACAACTTATTTTTATCGAATATATCTTGTAAAGAAGCATTAGCCCATAGATTAACTTCCGAACCATACTTCCTTTTTATTTCTACTTGAATCTTTTGTTCTTTTTTAGATAACTCTTTAGAAGTTAACTCTGCTTTTTCCTCGTCTACTCTTACTCCTCGCCACCTCATTTCTATAAGTAGAGGTATTAAACTAGTTTCTAACTCATATATCTTTGACAAGTCTTGACTTTTTATTTCTTGTTTTAATTTATCCCACACTTTTAACGTAAGTGCTGCGTCTTGCTCACCGTATGGACCAACGTATTTAGAATGTAGTTTATACATTTCTGATTTAGGGTTTACTCCATAAGCGAGTGCTGCGTCTTGTAATAAAGACTCATCTTTTTTATTATTACAATAACTCTCACCTAATGAATCTAATGAATAGGAACGTCTGTTTTCATCGATAAGAGGTGCTGCGAACATAGTATCTACTATATTCCCACACACCTCTACACCTTCTCTTTTTAACCATCCAACATCGTAAAGTGAGTTATGAAAAACTACATCACGTTTATTAGATGAAAGAGTTTTAGACAGCCATTTGAGGACTAACCCCTCGTCTAAGTTGCCCCCGCCTTGATGTCTAAAAGGAAAATAACCTTTCCAGTCATCAGTAGCTACACCCACACCTATGACGTAACCATCACCTGTAGCCCATCCTGGACCTTTAACTAATAAGTTAGGGTCACAAGTTTCTAAATCTACTGCAATAGTTTTTGTCTCGGGTATATTAGGAAATAAATCTGGTATTTCCCAATTACTCTTAGGTGCGAACATAGGCTCTTGAATCATTTTTTCTTTTTAGTCTGTAGCTTAGTCTTTTTAGCTCTAGGTTTTTTACCTTTAGCCCTAATCACACCTACTTGTTCAGTTTTTTCTGGTGCTTTAGGTTTATGTTTCTTTTCTTCAAACTTAGGTAAATCGACTGCGGCTTCTTCCACCGCTTTATCTACCCTATCGTCTTTCTTAAAAAATTTAAGAACTTTAGCTATTATCGTCATTTTGACTCTCCTGTATTATAGTTGTACTAAACATATCTGCTATGGTTTCAGGGTTAGACTGTTCTAATATATGTTGTTCGCATAGTAACAAATATCTACGTAAATCACGTATATCATCTAGTAGACCTGCTTCACCTTTAAATGCTTCACCAGCCTCAAAGATATCCCAACCATGTTTTTCTGATTGATGTTCTATCCTATCAAACTTACGAGCTAACATCATAAAAGCTCCTACACCTCCTCTACGTCTCCAAGAATCTCCATATGAAGTTTCTGCTTTCTTCAACGCTTCAAGGTCTCTTTGTGCTATATCTTTCATAGCTTCCCACTTACTTGTCATAAGTACTCCTTATTTATTATTTAAATTATGTAACTTATCTCTTTTGGTTATCCAATTGAAACAAGCCACCATCCAATCTTGAGCAGTAATTTTAGATACATACTCATACGCTTTATCGTAATCTTTTTCTTTATGAGCACTAAATGCTTTCACCATAGGCATAGCTATATCTTTGAAAGTAGGCTCATTAAAGTTATAGTTAGATAAATCTAGTTTCTTTTCGTCAGTTAATAATTTTCTTTGGTCACCGTCCTCGAGCCACCATAAATTAAAAGGACTAAAAAATATTCGTAATTCTTTATCAAAGATTTCTTTATCTGTATAGAGTGGACTATACTCATATCCATCACAGTAATCAGAACTTAAATGTCTATAGGTTAAAGGGTCAAGTTCTGCTCCTTTTATCCTATCCCAAACTTTATTTTGATAAACGTGTAAGCTATCGCTAATCTGTGTATATACTCCTATATCGACTCCTATAGCTAAAGCAATATATTCTTGAAGGATAGACATATGTACTGCGTTAGCACCGTAAGCACCCCACACCATATCGTTAGAGCGATTACAAACTGTCATATTTAATTTCCCGTTTCTGATTTTAAAATAAATATTCGTATTACATGGTACATCTAGAGATTTATCTGCTAAATCTTTGATACCCCACATCTGTAAAACGGCACGTCTATCGTCAGGATTTTTAGTTAATATATGTATAATTTGTTCTATCTGGTCTTCGCCAAAATAACTTCTCCACCTATTACCATAAGCAGCATTTAAAGTCCTACCGTCATCAGAAAAATCTTTCATAGATTTTACGAAATACGTGAGTGGTGCTAAATCATTATTACCGTTTAACATCCATAGACTTTCTATAAAATGAAAAAATGGGTTAGCGTCTCGTTTAGTACAAAATAAAACTCGCTCCCAAGGATTCTGATAAACAGTAGTTAATGGTTCATTTAATTCTAATGTTTTACCATTCCTACTATCTTGTTCTATATAGTTATCTGGAAAACAAAATAAATCAATCCCTCGTTCTAGGGCTTCATTCACATTCCTTACCTTTAACGTATTCATACAGGTGAGTTATGTATTCCTGTTATTTCGTCTATAAGGAAACCTATCTCCGCTTCTGTAAGTACGGGTATCTTCCTTTTTATAAACTCTACCGCTTGAGTATAATCTGCAGGTACGTTTAGAAAATAAGCTACTTCTACAAATTGAGTATAGTATTTATCGACTTGCTCACCCCATGTATCTAATAGCTCTATAGCTAGTTCATTCATTTTGCCCATATGCTTTCTCCTTTTTCTATATCTTCTACTAATGGAAGATTTTTATCATGTTTATAAATAGACCTTGTTCTTCCTTCTTCTTTTAATATACGAGAATATTTATCGAATTCACAAAGTCCTCCTTCTATTTCTCTCATTTCAAAATTATGTTTTAAATCATACATACCATTATTTAATACCCACCAATTATGGTTATTAACTTTTACTATGTCGTAAAGCTCACACATTTCAGAGTTCCAATCATGACTTCGTTTAGAAAAAGTTAATTCCCTACCTGTCAATCTATTTAGTCCTCGCATTGCTCCTGGACCTGCATTAGCCCACGAACAAATATCTGTAGCTTCATTTAAAAGATGAGTAAATCGTAAATCCGTAACTACTTCGTATGCCATAAATGGACCCATATACGGATATTCCTTTATAAGTTCCCATGCTCTCTGTAATGAACCACCGTCTTCTTCTTTATACTTATAAAGTTGTTCTAAAATATAATCTTTAGCGTTCCACATATGAGTTATAGATTCAGCGACTCCTGTAACTTTATCCATACGGTTAGGTGTTTTGATAATATAAGCCCCCGTAATCCATTTAGGTTGTTTTGTTACGAGTTCTATAGCTTTTTCTCTATCCCACTCTATATGTAAGTTGTTATCTAATAGAGTTCTACCCGTTTCTATAAGATTAAACCACCTGAAAATAACCGTAGCCATAAATACTTCGGGTTTATCTTTTAATGGGTCTCTTATATGGGTTCTTAACCAACGGGTAGTTCTATCGTCTTCCCTAAATACCTGACAGAACTTAAACTTTCTAAGTATCTCATCTTCTGTCCAAGGCGGTTTATCGTTGTAATATTCTTTACATACTCGTATACCTTCCCTTTCGGCAATCCAATACTTATATAGTTCTACTTGTTCGGGTATAAAGGTCATTACTTTTTACGTATTCTCCATGCACAATTATTAGCTACCTCTGGGTAAAAAACTGCTCCTGCTAATCTCATAAACTGTTTACCGTATCGGTCTTTCATTACTTCGAACTGCTCAGGAGTAAATCCACCTTCTACTTTATTTTCTACTGCTTTTTTCAATCTAGGCATTTGTATAAATGTTCCAGTAACAGCTTCTATCTCAAAGTTCCTTTCTAGTTCTTCTTTTAGTTCTTCGAAGCCCCACTCGTATACATGGTCTTCTGGAAGTTTATCGTTAGAACCGTCATGGTTAGGAGTAGATACATATCCTAATGCTCCTGGTCTCATAACTCTAGCAACATCATCTAACCAAGCGGGAACAAACTCTCTACCCATGTGTTCTATAACTTCTGTAGACCAAAAGAAATCTATACTTTCATCTTCTAATTTAAATACAGGGTCTACTGTTAAATCTTGTATACGTATCTCACCGTTAAATAGCTTAAACCAAGTAGAGTCTTTTAGTTCTCCACCTGCATTAGACCAATAAGGGTTTTCCATCTCACATGCAGGGTCTATATCATACCCAACATATGAGCTAATTATGTCAGTCTTTTTTATAACGTATGCTTTATACAAACAACGTAACGACCAACACTCACCACAACCGACCTCAAAAGTATTAAGTGGTCTACCTAATCTTTTAGCTTCGTCTATACATAGTGACGCTATTTTATCAAAACGACTCATATGAGCTAACTCATCAGGTCTCCAGTTACCTAGAATACCTGCTGACGCTAAATCCATTCTAGTATTTTTACTATCGTTTTCGTTGACAGTAAGTTTTTTTCTTATCGATGACATTACACCTCCCACCAATCTGGTTTATCTCTACCCTTTTCCCACTTAGCGTAATGTTTTTCGTGTATAACATAATCTCTATAAGCTAGAATTGGGTTCTCATGTTTATACTCATCAGGCATTGCCTGAGGTAATTCTGTTAATCCTCCTAACTTTATTTCAGTGGGAAGATATGAAAGCGGTTCTTCTAATTTCATAAAACTTAAATGTTGTTTACCGTATCTTCTTGTATATTCAGAACATAAAGCAATAAAATGGCTATACAGCCATAGATAATTATCACTGGTAGCTCTAGCCCATATAGTACAAGGATGATTTTTATAAGCGGTTTTATAAATACCGTTAGCGTCACACCAATCTTCATCCGAGTATACTCGATGAGCGGTACATAACATTTGAGCAGATTCTAAAGGCATTTTTACTATTAACTTATCTGGTAAATACTCTGCTGCTTCTTTAGGACTTTTAGATACATAAAAAATATTCATTTCTTTTTTATCTTAATTCTACGTGGTGGTTTCTTTTCTTTATTTTTTATTCTTTCCATCATCTCCATGTGCTCCTTCATGGTCATAGTTTTATTAGCCATTAATTACGTTCTCTCTTTACATACTCGGATATACGTGCGGGTATAACAATATTAGTATTACAAAAGGTACAACACCTGCCCTCATCTTTTACAGGGCTTGGGTTATGTCCGAACTCCTCATCTCTTTTACGGTCGCAAATAACACAATTTATCATTCTAATCTCCTTTACATATAGTAGTTTACTTTATATTTATTACAAAGTAAAAGACTTTTTACATTTGGTAGCAGCGAGGACTTTGAGGTTCAATAAGATACAAGTTCTCTTTAGTTCTCGTAACTGCTACATAAAATACCCTATTTTCATCATCAGGATTTTGCTGATAATTTTTATAAACTCTATTAGTAATATCTGTAATTAATACTACGTTATCGCACTCGCCACCTTTAGCAGCATGGATAGTAGATAATTTTATTCTAGGTTTTTTAGTAATCTTTTCTCCTCTACGTAACATAGCTCGTATGTAACTAATTTCTTTTACGCTTAATAAACTAAAAGCGTCAAACCAAACCGTTTGAGGTATGTCGGGAAAATAATACAGCATATCTTTCATATCAAGTTTTGCTTTTTCATCGATAGTATCAATAACTTTTGGATTTTTTAATTTAATTTGTTTTATAATGTTTACACATTCTGCTAAAGTTATTTTTTCTCCGCTTCTAAGTCTTTCCCAATTTATTACAGCTTGTACCTTTTTCTCAGAAATACTAGGTCTACCTTTTACTTCAAAAAACCAACCTTCGTTTCTACAATAATCATCTACTTGTTCTAAAAGGTAGTTTGTACGAGCTAATACTAACCACTCACCGCTCTCCATGTTTACTAAATCTATATTAGGTTCCCACCTCACCGTACCTTTTTGTTCTCTAGGATTCCATGTTTTATGTACCCTAGAACGTACCTGATTTATGCATTTCATAGCAACATCGTGTACAGAAAAAGGTACACGATACGACTGTTTTAAAATCATTGCGTCTTTAGAATTACTAATTAAATAATCAACATCAGCACCCGCCCACTTATAAATAGCTTGGTCATCATCACCTGCAACATAAACTCTCGTAGAATTTTCTGCTAACTTACGCACCACCGACCACTGTAAAGGGGACAAGTCTTGAGCTTCATCTACATACATAACATCTAACTTAGGTATTTCTCCTTTAGTCAGAAAGTCTTGCAACATATCTGTATAATCTACAAGTAATCTATCTTGTTTAAATAAATTTAATCCTTTGGCATAACGCTCTAACTCAAACCAACCTACAGCGTCTTCTACATCGTGCCATTGGTCTTTTAAATCTACTCCTCGCATACGTGCTAAATTTTCTATAAAAGCTAATCTATCATCATGAGTCATAGCAAATAAATGACCGTCGTCTGAACTACTAGCCCCTGTTAATTTTAAATTCATCTTCTCATTTAAATCTAAAATATCTCTACGACCTAAAACGTTTTCTCTATTTAATCCTAGTTGTCTAAACGCTAAAGAGTGTAAAGTCCTAAAATAAGGTAAATCTTTATCTAAAATATTATCGAACTTAGCTATCGCTCTATCTTTACCCTCAGAAACCGCTTTTTTAGTAAAGGTAAAAAACCCTATCTTATCAGGTTCTGTTCCATTTCCTAATTCATCTTCTATAAGACCTAATAAGGTACTAGTCTTACCAGTTCCAGGAGGTCCAAGAATAACTTGTGTTTTACTAGGTAATGTCATATCGGGTTATCATCAAACTCAGGTAAATTATGTGACTCATCTTGAGCTTTAAATTCATCTATATACCACACGTTTATTCCCTTGCCTTTTATATTGAAAAAGTATGGCTCTCCGTTTAATTGTTTTAATTTAGAAGTTAATCTATTTCGTTGATACTCTTTAAAATTATGTCTATGTAAGTATTCCATAAGGTCTGCTAATCTAAAATATGTTCTACCTTTATCCGTCCAAGGTTTATGTAGTAGTAATTCATCACGTTCCCTAGCAGGTCTTTCTGTACAAAACGCTTCTAATAACTCTAAGAAAAATCCTTCGGTAGAAGCCTCTTTAGGTACTTCTACAATAGTTAATGCGTCTAATAACTGCTGTATTATTTGTCTCCAAACATTTTCTTTTACCTTCGGTGGTATTTTATTTAAAGCGTCCATACACTTACGCTGAAATCTATTTTGGTTTAGTAGGTCATCTGTTTCTAGTTCTAATCTACCGCCTTCTACATCTAAAAACCATATCGGTGGGTCACTATCTTGTTTAGTTAAATTACTAAACAATGGAGTCCCCCCTCCTGCTCCGATACCATACTTCCTAGTTCTACAAAGAGGACTATTACAGTGTCCAGCAAGAGGTTGGTCGTTACATTTATAGAAATAATCTTTTCTGTTTACTTGTTTTGCAATAGTTAATACTTCTTGTGCACCTAATGGTGGTTGCATATATTTTATATTTACTTCTTCTAATCTTTTTTCCCAATCGTCTGGGTATTTCTTTCTTAAAAATACACCTAAATTAAATAGCCCTGAGTTTCTTGTGCCTTTCGGAAACCCTTGTACAATTAAATGTTGTAAGCAAGGAGGTGATTGGTCTATCCAGTCTACCTCCTCGCTTAAAGGACTAGCTTCTAATGATTCTAGCCCTGAGGGGGTTATTGTTAATTCTTCTGCTTTTTCTAAAAATTCTTCGGGACTAATAGCTTGTCCATCTTTGCCATAGGCATACCGTGTAGAGTTTTCTCCTGCGAAATACGGCATATTCAGAGTACTTCCTCTGTCTCCTCTATCTAATAATAATTGTGTTTGTTTTGGAAATATCTCAGCCTGACCGAAACCTATTGACGCAGCAAGTTGTCTTAACTTACGTTGCATTAACGAGGCTTCGACAGGCTCAGATACGAAAAGATAAATATGTGCTCCTCCGCTTTTACTACGACAGACGGTAAGTGGTAGTTTATGTTTCGATATCTTTTTAGCTAGTCCTTTTAAGTCTAGCTGATATTCGTCTACATCTATTGCTCCCCAGACACATTGATTATTTTCATCAATGGCTACGATTCCTATACTTTGTTTCCCATTTAAATGGTTCTCCCAAAGTTTAAGCAGTCCTTCATCGGATAGCTCTTTAGATATAGTTACATTTTTTCCACTCGCCTTACCGTCTTCCCTAGTCTCGTTTAGGGCTGTAAAAGTCCCATACGCTTGACGAAGTCCAGCAAACCGTTTGGCAAATTCCTCTGCCAACGACATATATTACCCCTAAATTAAAATGGTGCTTCTTCAGCCTCTCCATTATTTTTTGATGTACTACCGTCTTGTTCATGTTTAACTTCAACGTCACCTTGTTTAGCCGAAGACATAAACTCTTTAGCTACCATAGCAGTGTCTATATCTGTTTGACCTTCTTGGTTTACTGTAAAGACATTCCATGTGCCCTTATCGTTAGACATAGAACTTGTACCTAACTTATAGGTAAAAGCGAACATAGGTGCTTGAACAGAAGTTCCTGCACTATTTTTCACTCTAGCCATTCTAAGCATAGTTAACCATTTCCTAGCTATACCGAGTTGGGTAGAGGTCATAGTTATAAGTGCTTGTTGAGGATGAGGTTCAGTAACTAAGACGAAAAACTGTGCAGTTTCTACAATCTCGTTACCGTTCTGTAAATAATGACGTCTAGTTTGTTCATCTCTTTTACAAGATTTTAAAATAGATATGTCATGATTAGCGTCTACTAATCCTCCTCCTTTCTCTCTGGGAATCCACTCTATATACTTTTTAGAGTAAGCACAAGGTACTACTGAAATACCTTCATTCCCGTCGTACACTTCACCACTGACCGTATTTATTAGGTCACCAGCAGAAGCACCTTCGATATAGTTTCCACTATTCTTATTTAGTTGTGGGGACATTGGTTGGAGTAAACGTATAAAGGGGATAGCATAATCCTCCGTTGTAGCCTCCTCTAAGCCAGTTCCCGCAGATAACAAAGAATCATCATATGCCGCTACTGCGGTAGACTTCTTCTCTGCAACCTCTGTGTTTTGCGTATTCGCCATATTACACCTTTTTTATAGTTGCTTTAGTGCCTACAAAGACACCAAATGGTTCACTTGGAATATCCACTCCATTACTAAGTTGTTCTTTTACGAACGCTTTTAAAGTACTAGGGTGAATGCTTTGACGTATTTCTGGAGCTAGTCCTCGAGATTTTAGAGCGTCTACAGTTTCATTAACTACAACATCTTCATCTCTACCGAATTTTAGAAGTACTTCATTTTTAATAAGTCCTTCGTGTCCGTTACGAACAAGCCAGTCATAAGCCATTTGTTGATTAGCTTTAGAAATATGAGCACCATAGTAATCTCCTATAGTAATCTTTTCTCCGCTATTCAAGATTATTTCCGTTAGCCCTGCAGTTTGCATAGCGTCGGGAAGTTCTTGTTCAGCTACTAATCTAAGTTCTTCTTTTTTAACCTTTATAGCTTCTTCTAAATCTTTAAGTTCTTTCTCTAGAGTCAGCTGTTTATTGGCTAAAGCAGAAACAGTTGAGAGCTCACCGTCAGAAACATCTTTGTCCCAATCTGAAACATTTTCTTCTCCGACTAGTTGCTCAAAAGTTGGTTTATTATCTGTCATATTTCTCCTTTCTCGTGTAGGTCTATTTTAACAGGATAGTAAGTACCTTCTTGCCTATCCCACTTAAGTATATTATAACGACCCCGATTATAATATGAGGCTACCGAACACGCGACACCAATCGCAGCAGGGTCACCTATCAGTAATAAGTAATCTTCATCTTTAAAGTCTTGTAGGGATTGTTTCATCCTTTTTATAGACGGTGAAGCACTTAACATGATATTTGTATTAGAAGGTAACAAGACTTCAAAATCACCATACTGCCTAGCAGAAGTAATGTTTCGTCCTGGAACTTCTTGTATAACATATACTGTCATGTTTCTCCTTTCTTATTTCTAAGAGCTTACTTTACTTAATATAAACGGCAAAGTAAAGGATATTATTTTTATTAGTATTTTCAGATTTAAAAAATAAAATTTAAAAAAATTTCTAAAACTACTAATATTTTTAATAGACTAATAGATTGTTTTAAAAAACTTAATTTTTATAACGGTTTGTACCCTATTAGTTTTTACTAAAATCTATTAGAGGGCACGGGGAAATATTATAACTTCAGTATATTTTGATTTAAATATAAGATATAATCCGTTTTAGAAATAAGAAAGTTTTATGAAATATAAGTTTAAAACCGAGCCTTACGGTCATCAGTTAGAGGCATTAAAACGCTCTTGGGATAAAGAGGAGTTTGCATATTTCATGGAAATGGGAACAGGTAAATCTAAAGTCCTTATAGATAATATAGCGGTGCTTTATGATAAAGGTAAAATCAACGCGGCAATAATTATCGCACCAAAAGGTGTTTATGAGAACTGGTCAGGTAGAGAGATACCTACACATTTACCCGACCATATAATACATAGGGTAGGTGTATGGAATCCTAACCCTTCTAAAAAAGAAAAAGCAGAATTATTAAAATTATTTGAACCTACTTTAGATTTAAAAATATTGGTTATAAATGTTGAAGCGTTTAGTACAAAAAAAGGGGTAAGTTTTGTTGATAAATTTATTAATACACATTTCCCACTGATAGCGGTTGACGAATCAACGACTATAAAAAATCCTAAAGCACAACGAACCAAGAACCTTTTAAAACTAGCAGTAAATTGTAAGTATCGTAGAATACTAACTGGATTTCCAGTTACTCAATCACCATTAGATTTGTTTAGTCAAAGTGAGTTTTTATCTCCTTCGTTATTAGGGTATGGCTCATACTACTCTTTTCAAAATAGATATGCTCAAATTGTAAATAGGGCTATGGGGCAAAGAAGTTTTAGACAAGTAGTAGGTTATCAGCATTTAGAAGAATTAAGTAATAAAGTAAATAACTTTTCGTACAGAGTTCTGAAAAAAGAATGTCTAGATTTACCTGATAAAGTTTATATGCGTAGAGAAGTAGAACTTACTCCTGAACAAAAGAAAGTATATAACGAAATAAAAGATTATGCTTTAGCTGAATTAGAAAACAATGAACTCGTAAGTGTAACTTCTGTATTAACTCAAATATTAAGACTTCATCAAGTTGTATGTGGTTTTGTAAAACATGATAAAGGTGAAGAAGTTGAGATAAAAAATAATCGTGTTGATGAATTATTAAGTATATTAGCAGAAGTACAAGGTAAAACTATTATTTGGGCTAACTATCAATACGATATACGAAGAATATTAAGAGTTTTAGAAGAAACTGTAGGAGCCGAAGCGGTAGCTACTTATTATGGTGATACTCCTGAAGAAGATAGACAAAATATAATTAATAAATTTCAAGACCCCGATTCAGAATTAAAATATTTAATTAGTAATGTACAAACTGGTGGGTATGGCATAACGCTTACTGCGGCTAATACAGTTGTTTATTATTCTAATAATTATGATTTAGAAAAAAGATTACAATCCGAAGACCGTGCTCATAGAATAGGACAAAGCAATAAAGTTACATATATTGATTTAGTTTCTAAAGGAACTGTTGATGAAAAAATAGTAAAAGCATTAAGAAGTAAATTAAACCTAGCTCAAGAAGTATTAGGTGATGAAAAATGGAGAGATTGGATTGCTTAAATTTTATAAAGGAGCTATGAAAGGTTACGACCCTCTTATAGATAAATGGGATAAACCTACTAAACGTGTTTACGAAGGTAGAACTATCGAAGGTAGAAAAACTAGAGGTTTTGGTAATAGTAAATTTTCGTATGCAGGTAGAAGTTATAATCCAGAAGCTTGGACGCAACCTATGAAATATATTAAAGGTAATTTAGAAACTTTTATACGGAGAGAACTTGATATAGAAGTTGATTTTAAATTTTGTTTATGCGGGTATTATGGTGCTGACGGTAAAGGTATACCGCACCATTCTGATACAGTACCTACGTATAATGATTTAGTTGTATCGCTTTCTTTTGGTGCACCAAGAATATTTCAATGGCCCGCATATGGGGATC
>VMHT01037010.1_pt1 | contig 37868 bp, 36 predicted proteins | sample 4693611 | NCBI WGS metagenome assembly VMHT01 (sample SAMN12280063, study PRJNA550983) | marine metagenome | isolation source: seawater sampled from same location over 5 years 0.02-0.2 micron viral filtrate | place: USA: collected off the coast of southern California halfway between the port... ...
AAGGACGATCTCAATTGGCGGAATAAAGCAATAGTGCGTTACGGGATTAACTCCCAGGAAGGCCAGGAACTTAGGAAAACTGAAGATGAATTGCGTTTCAATTCTTCTTTCGGGTATAGAAAAGATTCGATCTCCAATTGGTTTTACTCCGCAAAATTTAACTTTAATACCCAGTTTACCAATGGATTTAAATATCCTGATACCGATAGTCCCATCTCTAAATTTATGGCGCCGGGATATCTATTTTTAGGTATTGGTAGTGAGTATTCAGATCCTGTAGAAGATCTTAAAGTATATATTTCTCCTGTTACCCAAAAATCAACTTTTGTTTTAGACCAAAGGTTGGCCAATGAAGGAATGTTTGGTGTTACCGGTGCGGTTCGGGATACCCTTGGCAATATTGTGGAGGAAGGAGAAAAAGTGAGAACAGAATTTGGATTCCTGGTTACCAGCGATTTCTCAAAAGAAGTTTTTGAAAATGTTGAGCTCGATAATCAGCTGAGTTTGTATTCAGATTACCTAAATAAATTTGGGAATATCGATGTGGAATGGCAGCTAAATGTGAACTTAAAGGTAAACGACTTTATAAAAGCCAATGTTGGTTCTCATTTGCGATACGATGACGATGTAAAATTTAAAGAAGATACTAATGGGGACGGGGAATTGGAAACAACCGGGCCCAGGGTTCAGTTTAAACAGATGTTAGGTGTGGGCCTCGTCTACGAATTTTAAAGATGCCGGCTGCCTAAGCCGGCATTCTCTTATCAGGATATTAAAGTTTATGTAAAGTGCTTCAAAGACATTCTTCAAGGAAAGTTTCTTATAATTTAATCCCTTTATATTTTTCAAAAGAAGCTACGGTAAAACCATCGGTTAATGAAGCGGTATGGGAACATATCTCCAATAAACGTTTATAAACACCAGACTTTTCCTGAAGCCCCGCCAGGTTTGGAACCGATTTTAAAACTAATTGGTTAAAATTAGAGTCGTACTGATCCTCTTCTGGAAGTAAAGCTTCAGTATAAGTATCTAATAGGTGTGAAAGCATCTTATAACCTGCAATTTCTTTGCTAATCACTTCCTCGCTCTGGTAGATCTTCTCAATACTAATTTTAATAATATCGTCTATTTGGGCTTCATACTTGCTTTTATCTAATAAGCCGTGGTGAAAATTACCTGCCAGAATTGAATCTTCGTTTTCCAGGAAGGTCTCTACCGCCTCGGTGATTAAAGTGTTTATTGCTAAAGCTCTTAGGTAGCTCAATCTATCGGCCGTGTTGGTAAGGCTATTATATTTACTGGTGTTAATATTGTCTTTCACCAATTTTATAAGATACTCCAGCGCATAATCTTCATCTATTAGCCCAAGGTTTATTCCGTCCTCAAAGTCAATTATAGTATAACAAATATCATCTGCAGCTTCTACTAAAAATGCTAACGGGTGTCGGTAATAACTTATATCTCCATTTTTAGCGGTTTTTAGAAGGCCAAGTTCTGTAGCTACCTCTTCAAAGATTTCCTTTTCAGTTTGGAAAAATCCGAATTTTTTATCGGCGATATTAGTTGTGGGTTTATGCGGAAGTGATTCCTTTGGGTACTTAATAAAAGCACCCAAAGTAGCGTAGGAAAGTCGAAGTCCACCAGAAATTCCGGGTTTATTCTGGGTGAGAATTTTAAAACCATTGGCATTCCCTTCAAATTTTACAAGATCCTGGTACTCTTTTGCCGAAAGTTCGTCTTTAAAGCGTTTTCCGTTTCCATGGCTAAAATATTCTCCAATCGCTTTTTCTCCCGAATGCCCAAAAGGCGGATTCCCAATATCGTGTGCAAGTGCAGCAGCAGCTACAATGGCACCAAAATCATTCATTTTATAAGCGTGTGTTTTTTCCAGTTGCGGATGCTTTTCCAGGATTTTCTGCCCTGCAAGCCTGCCTAAAGATCTACCTACTACTGAAACTTCTAAACTATGTGTTAACCGGGTATGTACAAAATCGGTTTTAGAAAGTGGGATCACCTGTGTTTTGTCCTGTAAACTTCTAAAAGCTGAAGAGAAAATAATACGATCGTAATCTACTTCAAAACCCAAACGGGTTTCGTTTTGTTCTTTTCTCAGTCTTTTATTTGTGTCTCCAAAACGTTTTAAAGAAAGGAGTTGCTCCCAGTTCATCATAATTTTATCCTATTTAGTGCCGAAATATAATTAGCACTTCAAAAATAGAAAAAGCCTTAAGAATATAAGCTAGTTGATGCTTTTTTGCTGAAAGTAAACTTTTCTAAAGAAGGAATAGAAAAAAGGTATTTAAGCTGATTGCTAATAAAAACTGAAACTGCGCTACATTGGGGAATATAGCGCTCGTTTCAGTTTTACTCGATAATCGAGATTCATTACTCTGTCCAGAAGCATCGGGAAGTCTCCAGATGAAAAATATTATTTCTAAGAATGCATCCTGAACTTGCTCATAAGTAATTTATTAATCAGTTTTCTTACTGATCTTATTAGAGGTATTGTTTGTATTTTTAGAAAGTTTTTGTGCTCTTTGCTTCAGGAGTGTTTCCTTATTCAAGCTTTCTTCTTCTATGCTTCGATTCATCATTAGATCTGTGAACAGCCTGTTACTTTCATAATCCAGGTATTCATTTAAAGCTTTCGCAGTTAAGCCAATTAATTCTAAAGGAAGGAAATTAAAAATAACTTCTTTTTCAATAGCCACGGCTTCGCCAATAATTTGCTGAACTTTTTTATCTGAAATATCTTCTAATAAGTGATCTCTAAATAAATGCGTGACAAAATCGCGATGTAACGCTTTATCGCGATAAATCATTTCGTAGGTATAGCTTAATCCGGGCAGTAAACCGCAGTTTTTAACCCAGAAAATAGTTGCAAAACTAGAATAAGAAAAAATACTTTTTGCAGTTGCAACAGCAACTAATTTTTCGGCGAAAGAGGCGCTATTGGTCCATTTTTTAATCCATTCTTCTCTTGCTGCAGTAGCAGGGAAAGCTTCGATTTCCTTAAATATCTCTTCTTGTTCTGTGGAATTTAAAAAGGAGTTTAAAAAAATACCATAAGTTTCTGTATGGGTATTTTCCATAACCGATTGTAAGTCGAAAAAAGACTTCGCCTCAGGAAGCTTGATGTTTTTGCCAAGTTGCCTGGTGCTTTTTCCATTCAAATTATGTTCTGAATGTAAAATTAACCCAATTACCTTGTGTAGGAATAATCGTTTTTCTTCATTTAGATCCTTCCAATTCTCTAGATCTTTATTGATATTTACGTCTGCAGAAGTCCAAAAATTAGCTTCAATGGCTTTATAAGCATCCCAAATATCGTTGTGTTTAACAGGAAATATTACAAATCTATCCTTGTTATCCCGAAGCCTGGGTTCCTGTCTATTCATAAAAAACGATATTATTGATATTTAAGTAAAAAATCCCTAACAAATATCAAAAAACATTATTGTTTATTTAATATCATAGGATTAAAATTTCAATAAAGTTTTCAACATAAAATACTAGAAACTAGTGCATTGAACCTATTTTTTTGCCGTTCATCGATATTCTGGAATTGCGGATGTTGAAAATATCAAACTAAGTCTTTAGACGCATTTCAAAATAGCACCAGTAAGGGAAATATTATTGCTCTTGTAAGAAATACCAGTTTATATCTGAAGGGATATTTTCTATACTTTGAATTTTTGTTGTCTTTGGTTGTACTTTCCCGTCAGCTCCTTCAAAAACCTCGGTAATTTGATATTCTATAAGATTCCATCCTTCTTTCAAATCTAATGAATAATCCCTGGTAGCCTCAAAACTTTCATCCTGGATTTGGGTAAAGTTTGTGGTGCTGCAAGTGCCTTCTACCTTAGCGGGTTCGTCTAAATAAGTCCATTCTAAATACTTGCCGGTTTCGCAATTTAAATCGCCATAAGAAAAGAAGTAATTGGCAACCTGCTGGTTAGAGGCAGCCATGAGCTCTCCTAAAACTTCTTTCTTATCCCTATACACAACAAGCAGTTTTGGCAGACTGCTTAAATTGGCTTCTTCATTTGTGTAAGTAAGATCATCTGAAAAACAGTTAAAGGTGCCTGAAACGTTCTTAAGTGAAGCCTTCCAGCCTTTTGGTGCCTTTTCCTGTTCCTTCTCCATTTGATCTTTCATTTTTTGAAGAAAATTAGTCTCAAGTTTAATTTCTATGATACCATCTTCATCAATACTACCAAATTTTTGGGCTTCTCCTGTAATAAAATCAATAATTCCCAAATCTACTGTTCCGTGTTCCCAATTATCTAAACGGGCTTCGATTAGGTCTTGAGATTGAACGTTAAACCCGAAAAGCAAACAAACGATCAAGATAATCTTAGTTGGTTTCATTGCTTTAAATATTTGCGAACCATTTTTCAAATTGATGCCCAAGGATTGGAACCGATTTCGATTTATGGTTGATGGCATTAATTAATCCCATAATCCATAAATACAATAGGAAGATTGATCCAAGGAAGCTTAAGATCCAACCTAAAATAGGAATCATGCCTATAATAAAAAGGCCCAGGCTAATTATTACTAATCCAAGAGATTGTTTTATGTGAAAGGCTGCAAATTCATCCTTTTTCTCATTATTTAATACAAAAGCCACTACCAGGCCAATTACGGTTAAGTAAGCAATAATGGCTATGGTTTTAGGATCGAACGTGCTTTTAGCCTCGTTGCTATGTGTGTTTGAATCTTCCATGATCTTTACTTATTACTTAGATGCACCCAAAGAAGCATAGTTATCTTTATTTATTGAGAAAGATTTTTTCTCCAGGCTGGTACAGCGCATATTCGCATTGCGGTTAGCATTCTTTTTGTCTACCATTTGCATTTCCATCATCAGGGCATCTCCTTCTTCCAGCCAGTTGGCATTCCAGCCTTTTGGAATGTTACTTTTTTCGGCACTATACATATTGGCAAAACTAATTGGTGCCTCCTGGGTAAGATAGAAAGTGAACTTATGTTCTTCGGTTTCGGCTTCGAAACCCTGGCATTCATAACCCAGAATGTTTTTGGTGCCAATCTTCTTTAATTCTGTGTCCTTATAAGGATTGGTTTCCTCTTCGTTACTCATAAGATCATCTATCTTACTGGCAGTTATAAAGTTATTTTCTCCAGAAGAGAAATACATTATACTAAGCTTATTATTCATATCGAGAACCATAAACATACCTTCGGCTTGAGGCATTCGCATCCCGAAATAAGGAGCGTCTTCTTTTAGAAGGTATGTCATATCTATATTCCCGTCTTTGGTTTCCATATTTAATTGGTATTCCCAATTAAAATCATAAGACTGTGGGACTTCGCTAATATCTACTCTATTAGCGCCCATAGGAATCGGGCTGTTTTTTAGCTTGGTATCCCACATTTTATTGAGGGATTTATCAGCTTCACGAGCAGCTTTGTTTGAAATATTTTCGGTTACCGCGTGTTCAACCTTTTTCTCTACTTTTTCTTTTAATTTTTTGAGAAATTGTGCCTCCATAGTGGAAATGCAGAATAGAAGCGAGAATCCCAACAAGATTAGCTTTTTCATAATTTCGAATTTTAGATTATAAATAAACTGTAAACTCTAAGATTACAGGTTGGGGCAGAATTAATTAAAAAATGTAGGGGGCGTTTTAGCTACCGGCTTGAGGATTTTCCGGCTTTTTGGGGCAGTAAATTGAAATTTTAAGGTACAAAATATTTCAGAATATTAAAAATACTATTCTGAAAATCAATAATATAAAAATTGTCTGGCTGACTTACAGTTCCTTAGCGGCTTCTTCTAATTGATTATACCAATCTTCGCCAAATTTCCTGATAAGTGCATCTTTGGTGAATTTATACACCGGCACCTGAAGCTCTGCTCCCAGGCTACAAGCATCGTCACAAATTTGCCATTTGTGATAATTTACTGCAGCAAATTCTGAATACTCCTGGATGCGAACCGGGTATAAGTGACAGGAGATGGGTTTTTTAAAATCGATTTCTCCCTGGTTGTAAGCTTCTTCAATTGCGCAAAGCGCGGTACCTTTTTCATCAAAAGTTACGTAAGCGCAATCTGCTCCATCTATAAGTGGAGTTTCGATCTCATCAAGATCGGTAGTGATATAGGTACCTTGTTGCTCTATAGCATCTATTCCTTTTTGGCGTAAATAAGGTTTTACTTTTGGATAGATATCGTCTAGAATTTGCCTTTCTTCTGGCGTTACCGGGGCGCCGGCATCACCGTCTACACAGCACGCACCTTTACAGGCTGAGAGGTTACACACAAAATCTTTGGTTAAGATCTCTTCTGAAACTATGGTTTTTCCTATTTGAAACATGTGGCAAATATAGTTTTATCAGCATTTTTACTGAAAAAAAATTGGCTCAATTTTAATAAAAATTTTACTTGCTAATTGCTTGACACTCTGTTTTTAAAAATTACTTTTGCGCAAAATTTTTTAAAAGTGGAGTTATGTGGGAATTACTTAACGCAAAACAGATTTTTACTGCCGGAATGATTCTTTTCGCGGTAATTGATATTATTGGAAATATCCCAATTATTATAGACCTGCGCAAAAAGGTTGGGCATATTCAAAGTGAAAAGGCTTCTGTAGTTGCCGGAATCATTATGATCGTTTTTCTATTTGTAGGAAAGGAGATATTAAATCTTATTGGGATAGATGTAAATTCGTTTGCTGTTGCGGGTGCATTTATCTTGTTTTTCCTGGCTTTAGAAATGATTTTAGGAATTACATTATATAAAGACGATGAACCCGAAACTGCTTCTATTGTTCCGCTGGCGTTCCCATTAATTGCCGGTGCTGGTACACTTACTACGCTAGTATCGCTACAGGCAGAATATGAAGCAATAAATATTATTGTAGCTATACTAATCAATATTATCTTTGTATATATGGTATTAAAATCTTCTAATAAAATTGAGAAGGTTTTAGGAAGCCAGGGCATTAGCGTAATTAGAAAAGTATTTGGTGTAATTTTGCTTGCTATTGCCGTGAAATTATTTGCCACTAATATTCAGAGTTTATTTACATGAAGTTATTTATTTATACCGTAATTTTTTTAGCCTTTGTTATTATTGGCTACAGTACAACCGTTTTGAATTTTGATGCCCTTTTAAAAGGCGATAGCGGTACTGCTGTGATTGTAATAGTTGGAGGTCTTTGTCTTATTATACTTATGGGAATTTTATTAACCTCAAGAAGTATAGCCGAAAAGCATAATTCTTAAAATGAAATTCAACGTTCTCATTATAGGAGGTGGTGCTGCCGGAATGTCTTGCGCGCTTATTTTGGGTTCTGCTATTCAGAAAAACGTAGTTCCTAATAAGAAGGTAGGGATTATTATACATCAAAAAGCTTCTCACCTAAGCTCGGCGCTTCTTAATAATGCATTGGGTATAGTTCCCGGAACTTCTGGGAAGCAAATCCTGGAAGAAGGTGTGTTGCATTTAGAACAGCAATATCCTGAGATCGAGCAAATAGGTAAAGAGAAAGTTAAGGAAATCATTCAGTTAGACGAAGGTTTCAAAGTAGTTACCAATAAAAATAACTACGAAACTGAAATTGTAGTAATAGCCACCGGTTATAACAGTCCTTTTAGAATAGAAGGCTTAGAAAACGAAGTGATTCCACATCAAAAAGCGAAAGTTTCTAAAGAGCGTATTCAGCTGAAGAACAAAGATCATTTGGTGAAGCCGGGTATTTATGTTGCCGGTAGTCTTGCCGGTTGGAGAAGCCAATTCGCTATTGCCTGCGGAAGTGGCGCTAGTGTGGCTACAGATATCCTGAGTTTATGGACCGGGGAACACACTAAAGTACACGATAAATTACTATAACATATAGTAACCGGTTACCATTAAGGGCACAGAGAAAACCATTAAAATTAGGCAGGTGCGATGTAATCTTCGGTAAAGAAGGGCTAGTTTTAATTTATTCCTAAAATCTTTATCTTCAGTAATCTTAATCTGACTTTTAATACAATTCACTGAAACATTAGAGGAAGTAACAAGGATTTCTTTCTGTAAAAAAAGTAGTGCACTATTATCCAATAATCTAAAGCTCACCGCTACAATGAAGAAAAATAGCGGGGAAACAGTAAGAAAAATTATTAAATTTTCATGAAACGCACTCACGGATGCAATTTATTCAATTTTTTTCGATAATTCAAGCACTTTTTCAATAGCCGGGTCATTTTCATTTATCAATTTCTCAAAAGCTGTAGTGCCGTATAACTGCTGGGCGATTACTGCTTTTAGATATTGTTTTAAAAGTGTTTTTTGACTATTTACATTCAGCCTGATATTTGCACTCGCCACAAAACGAACAAAATCCCGCACCATTTCATCTGAAATAACCACCTCACTCTCAAAATTCTCGCGCTTAACACTATTGTAGAAACTACGATTTTCTTCCAGCACATTAAAGATAAACCTACTCATATAACCGCCGTGTAAGAGGAGTTTAATATTGTTCCTTTCATTATCGCTATCAAGTGGAATAAAGATATCGGGAATAATTCCGCCGCCGCCATAAACTACTTTGCCTTCGGGAGTTTCGTACCTAAGGGAATCATCTACATTTATACTGTCGGCACTGTTGAGTTCGCCATTTTTGTAACGGCGCATATAATCTTTAAAATAGCTTTCGTTTCCGTTATCGTAAGGCTTTTGGATAGAACGGCCTGTAGGGGTGTAATAACGGGCAATGGTTAACCTAACTGCACTGCCATCGCCTAATTCCATTTCACGTTGCACAAGGCCCTTACCATAAGATCTTCGGCCTACAATAGTACCGCGATCGTTATCCTGTAATGCACCTGCCACGACTTCACTGGCCGAAGCTGAATTTTCGTTAATGAGCACATAGAGATCGCCATTTTCTAAAAGTCCTTTTCGTTTTGAAAATGTTTCTTCTACTGCGCCACTTTTATTTTTGGTATATAGAATTAGTTTTTCATCCTCCAGGAATTCATCTACAATTTTAATAGCTTCAGAAAGGTAGCCGCCCGGATTGTCCCTAAGGTCTAAAGCAATTTGGTTAGCGCCTTTAGCCTTAAGATCTTTCAATGCTTTCTCAAATTCTTTATATGTAGTTTCAGAAAATCTGTTCACTTTAATATAGCCAACATCTGGCGATAACATATACGCGGCATCTACACTTTTTAAAGGAACTCTACCTCTTCTTACTTTAAAAGTTAGCAGGTCTTTAATGCCTTTTCTTTTTACCTTAAGTGTTACCCGCGAATCTTCTTCTCCTTTAAGGTGTTTGGTTAAAGAATCATTACTAATATTATTGTTGAAAAGTGGTGTGCCATCGGCATAAAGGATCCGGTCGCCGCCGCGAATTCCTATTTCTTCGCTTGGACCACCTTCTAGGGCCTGGATCACCACAACAGTATCGTTTACATTATAAAAGCTAACCCCAATTCCTACAAAATCACCCTGCATATTCTCTACTACTCCTGCGTATTCTTCCTTAGGAATGTATACCGAATGCGGATCGAGATTTTCGAGGATCCTATTTACTGTGAGATCTACTATACTATCGGTATTCACATCGTCTACATACTCATAATCTATGTAGTCTATAAGTCGGTTGAGTTTTTGTTTTTTCGGATTGGAAGAAAATAGGGTGTCAGAAGAGGAAAAATCCAGTTTTCCCCCAAGCAATACGCCGGCGGCGCAAGCTGTTGCGAGAAGAATAGGAATTAATATTTTTTGCCTGGTATTCAATCTTCTAAATCCTTTATCATTTCAAGTTCTACTCCGGCCTTTTCAAGAAATTCGAGTCCCGAATTATCTTTGTAATCAATATGATAAACAAGCCTGGTTATTCCTGCCTGGTGAATTAATTTACTGCATTCCTTACAGGGGGACATTGTGATATATAGCGTGGCGCCATTACAGGATTGGGTAGAGCCTGCAACTTTTAAAATAGCATTGGCTTCAGCGTGTAGCACATACCATTTAGTGTAGCCTTCGTCATCTTCACAATAATTTTCAAAACCTGTAGGGGTGCCGTTAAAACCATCAGAAATTATCATTCTATCTTTCACAATAACTGCGCCAACCTGCTTCCTTTTACATTGTGATAATTTACTCCATTCACGAGCAATTCTCAAATAAGCTTTATCGTATTTTAATTGTTTTTTCTTATCCATGAGCGCTATTTTCCGGCTTTGTAGATGTGATTTTTTACTTGATAATCGAGATTAAATACTCCGTCTCGAAGCATCGGGATGCCTCGAAATCAGATGATATTTTATTTTCCAATAACAATGCTTCGTGAACTTGCTCCGAAGTTTTTAAATTAATTCCCTAATTTAAAAAATAGCCTGAAAATTTTCCTGAAGAATTGGTAAAATAATACCAATAACTATTGCTGAACTTACTAATATCCAGTCTCTTTTAGAAACCGAAAAGATGTTTTGAGCAATAAAACCAAGAATAATTACAGCAATTACTACAATAACCTGTGCAGTTTCTATTCCCAAAGCAAATTCCATAAGCGGTAAAAATTTACTTTCGGTATTTGCTGCAACCATCTTAAAATAGGTAGAAAACCCAAGACCGTGTATTAAACCGAAAAATACGGTAGTAAAATACAGCGGATTATGGTTTTTGTTACGTTCTTTCTTGCTGGCGGTTATAATATTATACAAAGCTGTAAGAATTATTGTAACAGGAATTAGCAACTCTACCCAGGCCGAATCTACTTTAACTATTCCATAGACAGAAAGGAATAAAGCCAGGGTATGGCCAATGGTAAATAAAGTCACCAACCAAAGAATTCGTTTCCAGCTGCTAAAAGTGTAGGCGGTAACCAGAACGATTAGAAACAAAATATGGTCGTAAGCCTGCCAGTCCAGAACGTGTTCGAGACCTAGTCTAAAGTACAGCCAGAATTGAGACATATAAAAAATTATTAGAAAAACCCGAAAGTACAACTTATTCAGAAAATTGCAAAGGCTTTTAGAGCGCTCCCTTTTGCCCTGCTAAAGAGATATTTTTCTAGGAAATTTCAAGAATAAATTAAGGACTCTCCTGCTTATGTTTAGGCTGAATTTTAAATATGAGTAGATACATTTTGATTCGCAATCACCCATAAAAACCCGATTTTCTTTATGCAACGTCTAACTTTTTTTGTAAAAAATCAAACATTAACGTTGGTTTAATCGATGTTGAACGTGATTTTAGTTAGTTTTGCCTGTTAGGTTAATTTTTAATGCCTTTCTGGGACTGATTTTGTTTTTAATAAAATTAAGCCATCCGGAATTGGAATCGGTTTATTGCTAAAAGAAAAAATTATGAAGAAGAATTTAATGAACATGCAATCTCTGGATATTTATCTTTCCTCTCTAACTATGGAAGAGTATCGAGAAATTGAAGATGATATAAGGGTTTCTGAAATCAAACTGATGCCCCTTCGTAGTTGGGATATTTATAACGATTATTATGCAAGGCAATTGGCTATTCTACGGCGGCAGAATACTATTAATTCCTTCAAGGAGTTAGCGAAGAAGTTTGAATGGAAAAACGATCTTGATGCTGTATTTAAGGATAAAACCTTTGATGCCTTGGTACTCACCAATAAAGAAGCGAAGATAGAATGGGTGAGTGAAGGTTTCAGCGAAATGACTGGATACAGTAGTAGGTTCGCTGTCAATAAAACTCCGCATTTTTTACAGGGAAAAGAAACCGATAAAGCAGTTTTAGAGCGAATAAGACAAAAACTCTCCCGTGAAGAGCCTTTTACAGAAGTTTTGGTTAACTACAAAAAGGACCAGACCCCTTACAAATGTGAGATTAGTGTGATTCCATTAATCACTGAAAATACTACTCATTATTTAGCGCTGGAGCGACAGGCTGGATAAGAGATTGTGAGAAAACCTTTACCGAGTATTCGTAATAGTTATGGTTTTTAAAAACCTTTAAAGTCTGTGCTAAAACAAAAAAAAGTCACCTTTTTAAAGAGGTGACTTTTTCTACTTGTAACTATGTATTTCTAATTTTCTGAATACATATGTTCAAATGCTGCATACTCCAGTTGAATGATCGAAGACTCTGAATCCTGATATTCCTGGATAACCGCATTAAAGTCGTTATTGTTATTTAAAACAATTCCATTACGATGAGATTTGAGGGTAGAGAAAAACTTTACTTCAAACCATACTTTATCTAATATTTCCTGTTCTTCGCCAGTTAACTGATCTTTCCCACCCAGGATGAAATCCATTTTCTTACGGGCTAATTTTTTAATTTCCTTAGTTGCTTTATCACCCGTAGGCATATTACGTAAGGCTCCTATCATAAAGATAATTTTTCCGTAATAAACTTCTTCTGCATATTCATTTCCGTATTTCAATTCGAAAAGGGAAGGATTCTGTTCCATTTCTTCAGTAAGGGATCGTCTCTCTTCAGAAGGAGGGAGGAAGCTACTTTTACCCTCTTTATATTTGTGATTTAAAACAAGTACTTCGTCTTCGGTAACAGGATACTGTTCAATAATGGATTGGTACAGTTCTGTATTGACTGCGAATTTAGTAGCAAAGATTGAATGATCGTGAAAAGGGTCGAAAAAGTAACGAAAAGGATTTACCTCTTCGATGGGATCTGCATCGTGCTTCCATATAGGGCTGGTAGAGAATGATTCATTTAACTGACGATAGTTCCCTTCGGTATTAGAAAAGGGAGTAGCTAACGGAACCTGGTTGTTTGTTAGGATTGTAGCGCCTGTACTTTCGGTGTAAGGATACACTTCTTCCAGAATGGTCTCGCCATCTTTTTTAATCGTAACGGTCCTGGTTCCTGCAGTTTTATCGAAAACAGTAGAGCTTGTCCCGCTATTATCGGCCCTGGTAAAATCTACGGAAACCAGGTCGCCATTTTCATAACTATAAACTGAAGTGCCTTTCTCGCTGTAAACTTTTTTCTGTGAGGCCAGACCATTCTCATATTCGGTCTCAAACCAAAGATCTCCTTCCCGGGTGTAATACTTGGACCAGAGCGGCTTATTGTCCTCACTCCGGCTCACTTCCATATATAAATAATGCTTATATGTACTGGAATATATTTTGGCCGATTTTAAGTTTCCGTTCTCATAATATTCGAACTCCTCATCAGGATATCCTTGGAAGTCCTCATGTTTTGCCTCTTTGATCCAGCCATTGGGATAATTGCTGATAACTTGGAAATAATCATTGGACTCTATGGAATAATCGGTTTGTGGAACATTGTCTTCTTTTTGGCAGGAAGACAGTAAAACTGTGGCTACAAAAATTAGCGACAGGATGATTTTTTTGGGCATCAGATTGCTATTTTAGATTGATAAAAACAAATATTATCTGTTGGTATGATTTTTTTGTATTTGTTACAGTAATTTTTTCAATTGCTTCAAATTTCCCTAACCAATACTGGGTTTTTGCCGATTTCTTATTTTTGAAGAAATCTTGATTTGAGTCCGGGAATTGGGTGAGCCGGGGAAACAGCTATATTACCGAGGAAGATGTGAATGTTAATAAGCAAATGACTTGAAAAATCATTTTTACTACTTTTAAGGCTTAATTAAAAATTTTAAAATCTACTAATGAAAAAAATGTGCTTACTCCTGTTTACTTTACTATTTTTTGTCTCCTGTTCTAATGAAAATGATAACAATGATCCGGATGATTTAATTATTGGGCAATGGCAATTCTCAGGAACCAAAAACTATACTGTGGATGGTGATTCATATTTAAATGAAGCTAATCTTTGTAGCAGTCAGAATACTATTACATTCAGGATAAACAGAACAATTACTTCAGAGAACTATACTGCTGTTGGGAATAGTGGTTGTGAGGTAAACGAAACAGCGAATGAGAATAGCGAAAATATACCATGGGAGAAAATATCAGAAGGGAAATATAAAATTGGCAGCAGGATTCGTGATTCAATATTTTTTCCTGATCAAAATACTATGGAAATGATGTCTTATCATAATTTTGACGAGCCTATTAGGGAAGTTGAGGTAGATCGAAAAAGTGATATATATATTCGAATTGATTAATATTTATACAAAACAGTTATTATATTCTTACTCCAAGATAACAAAACCCCTGTAAACAAATTGTTTGCAGGGGTTTATTCAGTACTCGAGGCGGGAGTGCTTTAAATCTCTCGTAGCCTGCATTTATAAAGCCTTTCAGTTTGGTGATTTTAGAGTGCCCCCGAACTAGACACCTTTAACTTAATATTAACTGTTAGAGGTTGAGTAATGGAGAATAATTAGGGGCCTCCTACTCTTAAAATTTAATCCTCAAAACCACATAAACTACGAAAGGACTTATTTGCATCGGTCAAGGTTGTTTTATAAATACTGGTGGAACAATTGGATGGACCCCTGCAAGTTTTCTTATAATGATATTTTTTACTGTATTTCCCTTTGCAGATATAAACAGTAGCGACTGATGATTCCTCGGAATGAGTAGATGAATTAAAAGATAGTAGTGTATTAGATAAGATTACCGTAAGAATTAATTTTTTCATTTTGGTCTGATAGGGTTATAGAACATGTATTATTCTCATTAGAATAACCCTTGCATTATTCGTAGGGAGGTTATAATCAAAGGGAAAATAAATATTGGACAGAAAAAAACCTTAATTCTTAGTTTACCAATATTTCAACAAAAAAGCCACCCCATAGAGGGGTGACTTTAACTAATCAAATTTAAATTTAATCAGAAATCATATGATCAAATGGGATGTATTCCACTTGAATTATTGTTGATTCTGCATCCATAACTTCTTGAACAGCTTTGTTGTAATCTGCATTAGAATTAATTACTACTCCATTGCGATGCATTTTAAGGGTGGAGAAAAATTTAACCTCAAACCAAACCTTATTCAATATCTCCAGTTCTTCGTTACTTAGTTGGTTTTCCCCGTCTATCAATCCATTCATATGCTTTCGGGCAATATCTTTTATTTCTTTAGCTGCTTTGTGATTAGTAGGCATATTACGTAAGACGCCAATTACAAAAATGTTTTTCCCATAATGTATTTTTTCGATGTATTCATTTCCGTATTTCAATTCGAAAAGGGAGGGATTTTCCTGCATTTCCTTATCCAGTGCTCGTCTTTCTTCAAAAGGCGGTAAATAACTGCCGCTACCTTCAGTGTACTGGTAGCTTAATACTAAAGCTTCATCTTCGGTAACAGGATATTGCTCAATAATCGACTGGTATACTTCTGAGCTTACAGCAAATTCCGTTGCAAATTTTAACACGAATTCAGCCCCACCAGGAATGTGGTATCCGTAATAGTTTCGGTAAGGTTTTAGGTATTCAATAGGATCTGCATTGTTTTCCCACATAGTGCTGGTAAAAAAGGATGAACGTATTTGACGATAATATCCTTCAGTATCAGCAAATGGGTTCGCCATTGGAGCCCGGTTACTCGTCAACATTCCGTCACCATAATTTTCCAGGTCACTATATTCCTCTTCCAGCACGGTTTCTCCATCCTGGACGATAGTAAGCTTTTTTGTTCCTGCGATTCTGTTATAAACAGTAGTACTTGTTAAGCTATTATCGGCCGAAGTAAATTCTACAGAAGTTAAGTCACCATCGGTGTAGGAATGCACAGCAGTTCCTTTTTCCCTATATACCTTTTTTGTTGAAGGCTGCCCGTTTTGATACACAGTTTCAAACCAAAGGTCACCTTCAGGGGTGTAGTATTTAGACCAAAGCGGCTTATTGTCTTCACTGCGGTTTACTTCCATATATAAATGTTGTTGCGGATAGCTAGAATATACCTTCGCAGATTTTATATAACCGTTTTCATAATATTCGAATTCATTTTGAGGCACAGTTTCTTCTAAATGAAAATTGTTGTACTGTGCTTCTTTGATCCATCCATTGGAATGCTGGCTGATTAACTCAAAAGAAATATCAGATTCTATAGAATAATCGGTTTGAGCAATAGTGTCATCTTTCTGACAAGAAGACAATAAAACTGTAGCTAAAAGAAGTAGCGACAGGAAAAACTTTTTGTTCATTGTTAAAGTTTAGAGTTTTGAAAAATTTGTAACCTGGCCAACTATGTAGTAATAGTTCGAAATAGTACTTAATCTTGTTGGTAGAAAATTCTTATGTTTTGTTACAAACTATTTTTTTACTGCTTTTAGATTTCCTGAAGAATGAGCCTAATCAAGAATATTAGATCATAGAGATTGTAAATTTATCGCTTCTTAAGCTGCCATTTTGAAAAGCAAAGCGAAGAAAAATGAGTAGCAAGAGGGTAACGGGCAGAGCCACGTTACTCATTTTTAAAAAACTGTAAATCAGTTGTTTAAGATCTTGTTTATTTTTATTTTTTGGCGAATTTGCGACAAATGCCCTGTAAAGCCGCATAAACAGGCTCGAATTTGCGACAAATTAATAAAAATGAAGATCGAGGACAGCCTCACCACCTTATTATCAAATTCATTTTTTAACCAACAATTTGAAGACCCCAACAGAACCAAAACTAGAGTAGATTTTTGTAATTGCATTTTCATTCAGGGTAATCTGTTGGTTCTTTTAGGAAAAGTATAAAATGGCAGCAAACGATTCTCTTTTAGTAATGGATGGATCTCGCATTTGACAGAAATTTTTATAAAAGAGAGAAAGCTACTAGCGGATGATAAATTTTGTTACTAAAAAATAATTTTCCTAATCCAATACCACTTTTACTTAGTAAAAGACTTATTTAGGCAAAAGGTTTTTTCAATTGTATGCATCTTCATCTACAATTGTTTTTCTTGGTTAGCAATAGAGATGCTTAAAATATAAAAAATACATAGTTGATCTTTATCTTTTTAAAAATGAAAGAAACAATTATTTTAATTTCTATATATTTAAATTGAATATGTTTCATATACTAAACTTTAGTAAGTATTTCGATGGCAAAAATCTACACTTATAATTTGTAATGGAATTTAGAGTTGATCCCGATACCTGGTTTGTTTTTAGCATTTTATTTGTTAGTGGATTGGGTTTGTTCATAGTAGGTTTTATAACCATCCCATATATCCTAAGAAAAAAACAAATTGAGCGTCTCCAATTTAAATTTGATAGAAAGAGCATTCGCTATGATCAATTGGAGATGAAAATTTCCAGACGTGGCAAATCTCAGTTGGAAAAAAATAACCAGAGGTTAAAATCAGATTTAAAGGTTTCACTAAGAGATATATTGAAAAGGAACCGACAAGAGCTGGAAACGCTAACTTTCTTTTCTGATTTTGAAAAAATATATCCCAATTTCATAAACTCACTTCAGGAAAAAATTCCAAATATTACAGCTAATGAAATAAAGCTTTGCGCACTTTTGAGAATGAATTTGAGTGCAAAGGAGGTTAGTATTGTCTTAAACATCACCCCTGAAAGTGTTAATAAGGCACGTTATAGATTAAGGAAAAAGATAGGTTTAGAAGCTAAAGATGATTTAGGTCTTTTTATTTTAAACCTTTAATATTTAGATAGTTGAAATACTGTCCATTATTTGTCCACTATCATTTATATGAAATTAGTAGAACTCCCTAGTATGTTTGTTCAAAACATACACGATGAGACTTTTTGAATTTTTTTTACTTTTAATTGTTAGTACTTACCCCATTTTAGTTTTATTAAAGCTAAAGATTCCAAAAAAGAAAACTTTTGCATTTTTCTTAGGTGTAATTCTTCTTTTGCACTTCTTTTTGGAGGGAGCCAGGTGGCAAATGACGCCGGGATACCTAATGGCCTTTGGTTTAATCTTTCTTCTTCTAAAACAAACGGAATGGAGAAAATGGAGTTTACTAAAAAAAACTTTTAGTATAATCAGTTTCGGAATTATTTTAGCACTAGGCTGGTTTTTACCTATTGTATTACCTGTTTTTAACTTACCTACCCCAACTGGAAACCTAAGCATCGGCTCCAAAGATATCCACATTCAAACTGATCGTCCAGAAATTATAACTCTAAAGGAAGGGGACCAACGGGAATTAATGGTTAAAGTTTGGTATCCGGCCCAGATTGAAAATGAAGATATAGAAAAATACCTGGATAAAGGAAACAGAATTGGCTTTGCAGTTAAATACGGCCTCCCAGGTTGGACAATGGATTATTTAGACCTTATTAAAACCAATACCTATAAAAATCCAGAAATTGCCAAAGGAAAATTCCCGGTATTGATTTTTTCTCATGGCCATTATTCTAAAGCTTTTGGTTACTATGCACTTATCGAGGAAATTGTGAGCCACGGTTACATTGTTTTAAATATCAATCATACATATGAAAGTACAGGTTCGCTATTTCCTAATGGAGAAATACAGTTATATAATACAACCTATGATAGTTTGAACAATGATCAGCAAATGGCTGAAATGGCCTGGAATGCCACCCAGAAATTTAATCAGGCAGAAAATGCAGAAGATGAATTTAAAGCAATAGAAAATTTATTGCAGGATTATATCGCAGCGGAAAGTATTAAAAGATGGAGTAAGGATATTTCTTCGGTAATAGATCATTTAGAAAGTAAAGATGAATTTTCGTTCCTAGATAATCATGTTCTAAATTCAAATATTGGCGTTTTTGGCCATTCCCATGGAGGAGCCGCAGCAGGACAGGTTTTAATTGAAGATGACCGGGTTAAAGCAGCAATTAATATTGATGGCACACAGTGGGGTTCTATGGTAGAAAGCACTTTAGATAAACCTTTTGCATATATTTCTTCTGAGTGGCCGGCAGATCAACCAAATTTCAACAAACATGCCTTTAGAAATCAAAGCACTGCTGATTTTTATAATATTACAATTGAAAATGCAGGCCATTCAAATTTTATGGATATCCCACTAATGATTAATTTTTCTGCAGTGAATGAAGCCGGAAATATTGATCCTTTCAAGGCTTACAAGGCTGTCAACTCACTGGTAATCGAGTTCTTTGATAAATACCTTATGGATCAATCGAACGATATCTCTAAGCTAGAAAAAGAATTTCAAGGAATAATTTCTATAGACTCGGGTTTTTAATTTGAATCGAAATGAATAACATAATATGAGGTATGTTAATCGGTGTTCGATGGCGGTTTTTCTAATTCCTGATTTTTATTTTAGAATTTGAAACATTCAAATTTGCTGATTTAATGGTATACCTAACTTTTTCGTAATTTAGATAATTAAGTCACTCACCCCATTTCCTTCTACTTCGCAAAAGCTTCATTTCAGAAAAAGAGGTTCATTGCAAATGATCTTGGACACGAGCCAAAAAGCTTTAATTGGATGATAAAAGAAATGCTTGAAAAAAGCTTTAACGCTCAAGTCCGCTCGGTAGTAACTAAAATTCACCGACCAGGATTTCAGAACTTTTTTAAAATGTTTCTTGCCACACCTTACCTTTTTCTGCTAAAAAAGCAAGCTTTAAAATTAACCGGAGTGCATAAACCGCTTTGCTATTTATAACTCCTCTATAATTTCAAAACTTGCAATTGAATGGCATCAAAAGGTAATGCGATGGCGCTGGAAGAAGTAAATAGAAATACGGAATTACCACATCATCCTGATCTACAATAGTTTTTCTTTTCGAAAGCAAAAGGAAAATGCTTAAGATGAAAAAAGTAAATGATTTTAATGTAAACAAATTTGTTTATATTTGGTATATGGATGATCTGTTTAGATATAAAGGTATTCACCCGGGAATTGTTTTAAAACGGGAATTAAAAAAGCGTTTCATAAAACAACGTCCATTCGCTATGGCTATTCAGGAGCATCCACAAACTTTGAATGCTATTACCAAAGGCAAAAGAAACTTAAATACATCCCTGGCACTTAAGATTGAGAGGGAACTGGGTTTGGAAGAAGGTACTCTGGCAATTTTACAAACCTATTATGAAATAAGGAGGGAGAAAATGAAAATGCAATTACAATCTCCTAATATTTCTCTATTTAGGAAATCATTGTTTTGGGACACTGATATTGATCATATTGATTGGCATAAACAAAGTAAGGCCGTAATAAAACGAGTATTTGAACGTGGTAATGAAACTGAGAAAAAAGAAATTATTCGGTTTTATGGTAGACCAAAAGTGGATAAAATACTTCGAACTAAAACTAGAAAGCCTTATACAGTTTCCTCAAAATAAGAAATAAGTATGCTTCATTATAATACTGTAAATCTATTACTCCGTGAGTGTTTGAATCAATTAATGACTGCAAAGGAATTTGAAGAGTTCCGATTAGTTGGCGGAACAGCTCTTAGTTTGCAGCTAGGACATCGTGAATCTATTGATATTGATCTCTTTAGTGATGTGGAGTATGGTGCTATTGATTTTAAAGCTATAACTGTCTATTTGGAAAAAACTTTCCGCTATGTGGATCATTTAAAAATGGAACCAGCCCTCGGAAGATCTTATTTTATTGGAGAGAATCCTGAAAATGCCATTAAACTAGATGTTTTCTATACTGATAGCTTTATTGAACTGCCAATTGTTGTTGATTCAGTACGTATGGCTAGCCTTGAAGAGATTATCGCTATGAAAGTAGATGTGGTACAACGTGGTGGCAGGAAGAAAGATTTTTGGGACCTTCACGCACTATTTAATTCCTACAGCTTGGCGCAAATGTTACAACTGCACGAAAAACGATATCCCTATAGTCACGACAAAAATCTAATACTTAAAAACTTTACTGATTTTTCAGAGGCTGATGATGATTTTGAGCCTATTTGTCTATTAGGAAAATACTGGGAGTTTATTAAAGATGATATTGAAAATATTGTTTCAAGCTATAAGTAAAGTATTTATAAACACGTCAAACAAGATCTGTTTCATTTTTTAATTTTTCATTGAGATCTACATAATCTTTATAAGAATCACTGTGATCGGTGGTATGGTCATATTGGTTTAAAAGCGAAGCTGTTGCTTTTATTCCAGCCGGGTCATTATCCAGGTAGAGTAAAACTCGATCATAAACTGGAACCAAAATTTCAATTCTTTTTAAAAAAGCCAGGGAATTTAAAATGATACAATCCGAATTTTCAACCAGGCTTTTATCCATTGCTGCCAGGGAAAGAAAGTCAAAAATCCCTTCGGTAATTACCAACTGCTTTGAACCATTACGGATAATTGAATAGGTTTTCGGACTACTGGAATTTTTAAAGTACTTGTTTCGAAGTTCCCAGCCTCCCTTGTGATTTTTAAGACCAATGGCATAATATGATTTATCTTTTCGATGGTACCAGACCTGGCTGCAATACCGCCTTGCTATTTCAACTGGAATTTTTCGTGAATTCAAATAGCGGATTAGAGCAGGATGATCCAGGGGTTCACCCCGTATAATTTGAATTTTTGCCTTTTTTGACTCTGGCTCCTTTAAGGAAGTGTAAAAATTGGAGGTGGTATCTTGCTGTAAAAATGCTAATGCTTCTTTAACCTCGCAGTTTTTAAGGAGACATACCAGGTCAATTATATTTCCTCCTTGTCCTATTCCAAAGTCGTACCACCTGTTTATTACCCGGGAAACCTTAAATGAGGCCTTGGTTTCTGACCGCAGGGGACTCAGAAACCAGGCTTCTTTTTCCTTTGTTCTGCTGGGAAAGTGTCCCAACTTTGCGAGGCTTTTGACGATGCAAATGTTGCGGGCTTTTTCACAGCTTAATCTTTCTTTTTTCATCAGCATTTATTTTAGCGTGTTTTAGTACTGTTTATAGTTTTGATTTTTAATTCTATTTTCGGTCATCATTATTTTTTGATGACAGTTTGATGACATTTTGATGACCACCGGAAGCCTTAATATTACTGGGCTATTCTTATTTTGTCATCATTCATCAAAAAAAAGAAGGATTAAAAACCTTTTTCTTTCAAAAGCAGCTTCAATTTTGATGAGACGATGACAGCGCACGGGAACCCCAGCGAACACTGGCTATTCCGCGTCATCATTTTTTCATCAATTCATCATTTTTTGCCGAAAACCTCAATTTACCTAGGCTGATTGCTCTGGAAAATTTTCAGCCAGGAAACTTTTACTTATAGTAAAATAGCGTCCTTTAGCATCTTTAAACATGGTGGTTCCATCAGCCCAGATTGAAAACTTTTGGTACATATGGGAATTGGGTTGGCTCTCCAGCTTCCAGTCCTTTTTTAGAATTTTTCGTATTTGGGTAAGATCAGTGCGAAGCCTGGTTTTACCTATAGCATTTAAAGCATCTATCGCGCAAAAATTTATCTTCTCCATATCATTATCTTCCATAACCATAAGTAGAATATTGGCCAGCTCTTTTTCGATCCGGTTTTTATTGTGCTGTACTAGCTTTCGTAAAGCAGGGGTTTCAATTTGTGTGGGGCTAAACCACATCCTGGTTTGATGAGTAGTATGAAGTTTTCGGTGCTTCAGATAATATAGGAAGACCGGGATTTCTTCAGTAAGTTTTTCTAAATACGAGGTCTGTTCTTTTTTGATCACTGGAACTTTTAGCACCCAGAACCGGGTTTCGTGGTGGTCTATCTTGATAAAATTCTCTTCGTTATTGCTGCATAACACAAACTTTCCGAAAAACTCTACTTCCCGCTTATCTTTTCCCTTAGCTTCTAATTTATTAATATTGGTGGTACTCAAATATTTGATCCGTTCCGTCAGCTCCTCCTTGTTGAATAATACTTCATCGATACAAATTAGGAGTTTATTTGCCCAATCAGAATTAAACTGGCTGGTAAAATTGTCATTGGTAAGATAGGTAAGGTTGTTTTCGAATATTTTCTTCAGCCATTTTAAAAAAGTACTTTTTCCGGTAGAGCGATCCCTGGAGACCAGGCAAAGAATAGGTAGGATTTGGGTCGGCTTTATAAATAGAAGTTGCAGGTAATCCAGGCCGAGTTCGTAATGATCTCCAAAAATATGCCGGACAAATTCCAGTGATATCGGACATTCTCCATCAAGTAGCTTATGGCTAAGTGGGGCATAGGTATTATAGAAATTGAAGTGGGAATATTTAAAATTGAGATGATCGGGGATACAGGTGAAGCCATCATATTTGGGAATCCCTGCGAGGTACGTTTTCCCGTGATCCTGTCTTATAGTCTCAATATTCCAGGTAACAAGGGATTCATTTACCTGGCCGGAAATACTAGGTGTTTTAACCAGTTTATAATATTGAGTCCCCACTCTAATATAAGAACCTTCCCGCTTCATTTCCTGTCCTTTTAAAAAATATTTCTATCAGTGACAAATACATACTTAAATTTAATTAAAACTGATAATAATTTAATGAAAAGTATCAATAATAAGTTTTGATTGACAATAGTGTAATTTGATGTTAGTGATTTTTTAATCTAGCGGTAAGAGCTATCATTTGATATCAAATTACATTTGGAGTGCTAAATCTTTAAAATGGAAATTTATCTGAGAAGTATGGGAATTTGCAGAATTTCGGCAGATTTTGGAAATCAATCCTAAAATTTAAACAAATCTCATAGTAATTCGTGAGAGAAATAAAAGAACTGATTACCTTTTCCCACTAGCCGCCATCCGGCTTCTCAAATTATTCATATCCTCGCTTAATTTTTCATCTAATACTTTTGCGTAATGTTGAGTGATTTTTATTGATCTATGTCCTAGCATCTTACTTACACTTTCAATGGGAACGCCGTTTGAAAGAGTTACTGTGGTTGCAAAGGTATGTCTAGCAACATGGAAGGTGAGATTCTTTTCGATTTCGCATATATCGGCAATTTCTTTTAAATAGCTATTTGTTTTTTGATTTGATAGCACCGGTAACAACATACCTTTGGGGTTTTCAAAGTCCTCATATTTTTTAATAAGCTCTTCCGGTACTGTCAAAAGAGGGACGCTGCTTAGGGATTTTGTTTTTGTTCTTTTAAACTTTAACCATTGGCTGCCATCAATTCCCTTAATAATATTCTGTTTAGTTAGCTTTTTAATATCGGAATAAGAACAACCGGTATAGCAGGAGAACAGAAATGCATCCCGTACTTGTTCCATTCTTTGAATGGTAAAGGTTTTTTCCATTATTCTAATGATTTCCTCTTTCGATAAAAATTCCCGATCTATAACCTGGCGCTTTAATTTTAAATTGTAAAATGGATCCTTCTCTAGCCAACCATTAGCAACAGCAATTCGGATAATTTTTTTCAAATAGGCTAAATATTTTAAAGCCGAATTATGAGAGAGGTTGAGTTCTGTTTTTAAATAATATATAAAACTATTAATGAATTTTATGTCAATATCTTTTACACGAAAATCATCAGCTTTATAATTAGATAAAATAAAATTGGTTAAATGTTTTTTAGTAGTTCTATAACGTTGAAGTGTTCTATAGGAGTAATCTTTATCAATCAGTTTTTCCATTCTTAAGTTATGATCCTCGAATATTTTAAGAATTCTATGATCAACTAAATTTTTACCGAGAAATTCATCTTTAATTTTCACTGCTGTTATTTCTTCCTCATCTTCCAATAATCTTTGATAGATATCATAGATCCTATTCTTTATAATTTCAAAATTCCTATTGACTTGCTTAGCTTCAGCAGAATAACCGTTCACTTTGCTAGCCTTGGCATTCCATTTTGAAAGTTGAACTTTCCTCATTGTGCTGGCTTCCGCTCGTTTACCCTGATAAGTAATTCTAAGGTAAACAGTGGCGTGAGTAGCATTTTTATCTTTGCTTTTTCTTACGTAAAATAAAATTGATAGTAAATTTTGCATCTTATTAGTTTTTTATTTGAAATAAATTTAGCTGAAATAAATATACCGTCAAAGATGTAAACACTTATTTAACAGGGAGTTGCTTGCTATTCGGGCGCACCTATTTTCATTTCTTAAGTGTCACCGAATTAGACACCTTTTAGATGTAATTATATGATATTCTTTGATATCATAAAAAATAAAAAACCCCGTAAACAGTGAAGTTTACGGGGTTTTGGTGGTATTTGAAGTCTTAAAAGTGCTCGAGGCGGGAATCGAACCCGCACAACCGAAGTTACTGGATTTTGAATCCAGCGCGTCTACCAGTTCCGCCACTCGAGCAAGTGGACGGCAAAATTATAAAAATTTACCTTCTCCACACGGTTTTTTCTGCTTTTTTTCGAAAGGTCTAAAGTGAAGGCTGGAATGAATTTTTTTTTAAACTTTTTTACCACTATTACGCACCTATTGCAAATAAATAAAGTTGCTAATTTATCGGCTTTAATCAAATTTTACTTCAACTCGATCTTGTCAATTACAAGGCGGAAGTCTTCAGCTCTTTTATTTCCAATTAAAAACCGCACTTCCTGAATTTCATCTCCGGGAAAGTTAGGGATATCCAGTTTTCGGCCTCTGAAGGTTGGTGTCATTTTGTTTAGTGGAATCTCCACAGTTTGCCAGTCTCCGGTAGTCTTAAAAGTGTAGATATAGGAAGCTCTTTCTTTTAGATTAGATTTCACCCTGAACTGGTATTCCTTTCCGTCTCCTTTTATTCTAATAAATGCTTTAGTGTAATTTTTGATGTTTTTAGAAGGAAAATGATATTGTAATGAAGCAAAACCTCCATTATTTTCCAGAGAAACGGTACCTGTAAAAACAGCATTGCCTTCAGCACTGCGATCCAGTTTACTGGATGAATTTCCTCCCATTACCACATCGTTTTCTACTTCCCAACCCGACCAGTCATTTGTAGTACTAAAGTCGAAAATGAGTAAACTGCTCATAATAAAGGGTATTAAAATTAAAGCATATTGCTGTTGAATCATTTTTTCTTTTAAAGTTAATATTTTTCTGATAATAAACCATATACGGGTTTATTCAAGATATATTTCAGTATTAAATTTCTGGGATATTTACTTTAATCTTTCTTACTTTAATTGGCTAATGCCGAAATCCTATTTTTTAACACGAAGTAGCTTGTTTTAAAGCCTGTTCAGAAAGAAATAAATTTATAAATTTGAGGCCACACAACATAATCCCAACAAACACTCAAACACAACACAAAAATGTCAGAAGCAACTACCGAAGCAAAAATTTTTTCCTGTACGCAGAGTAAGGCTTTAGCTACAAAAATAGCGGCTGCTTACGGTACCAAATTAGGAAATGTTATCACCTCTACTTATAGTGATGGAGAATTTCAGCCTTCTTTTGAAGAATCGGTTCGCGGATCTCGAGTTTTTATTATAGGATCTACCCATCCGGGATCAGATCATTTAATGGAAATGCTATTAATGCTGGACGCTGCAAAAAGAGCATCAGCCAGGCATATTACTGCCGTGCTACCGTATTTCGGTTGGGCGCGCCAGGATAGAAAGGATAAACCTAGAGTGCCAATCGCGGCAAAAATGATTGCAAGTATTCTTGAAACTGCCGGGGCAACCAGGATTATTACTATGGATTTGCACGCCGATCAAATTCAGGGATTCTTTGAGAAACCTGTAGACCATTTATTTGCTTCTACAATATTTCTTCCGCATTTAAGAAAATTAGGACTTGATAATTTAACCATTGCATCACCAGATATGGGTGGTTCTAAACGGGCATATGCTTATTCCAAAGCCCTGGAAAGCGATGTGGTTATCTGTTATAAACAAAGAGCCAAAGCCAATACGATTTCACATATGGAACTAATTGGTAATGTAGAAGGAAAAAATGTGGTCTTGGTAGATGATATGGTAGATACTGCCGGAACACTTACTAAAGCTGCTGATGTAATGATGGAGCGTGGCGCTAAAAGTGTACGCGCTATTTGCACGCACCCAGTACTTTCTGGAGAGGCTTACGAGCGAATTGAAAAATCAAAACTTCAGGAATTAATTGTTACCGATTCTATTCCTTTAAAACAAGATAGTCCTAAAATTAAAGTGGTAAGCTGTGCCGATCTTTTTGCCGATGTGATGAGTAGGGTGCACAAAAATAAATCCATCAGTTCTAAATTTATCATGTAAACCTTCTTGCAATCAGTTTCTTGAGGAGTTTCATTATTAAGAAGTTTGCTTTAAAGAATTTTGATTCAGGGTTTTATAGAAAGGAAAAAAGCGTTACTTTTGCAGCCTAAAATTTTTCAACAATGAAATCAATTACGATCAACGGATCTAAAAGAGAAAGCGTAGGAAAGAAAGCCACGAAGGCCCTACGTAATGCTGGACAGGTTCCTTGCGTATTATACGGGGGAGATGCCAAGCCGTTGCACTTTGCAACAGAAGAAATTTCGTTTAACAACCTTGTGTACACCCCAGATGTGCATACCGTGGAAATTAAGTTTGAAGATGGCGAGAAGTTTGACGCTATTCTTCAGGACATCCAGTTCCACCCGGTTACAGATGCTATCTTACACGTAGACTTCTACCAAATTAGTGATGATAAGCCAATCACTATGGAAATTCCAATTCATACCGAAGGTGTTGCCAGAGGTGTTAAGAATGGTGGTGTATTACGTTACAACTTACGTAGATTAAAAGTAAGAGGTTTGGCTCAGGAATTGCCAGATTATATTACTGCAAACGTATCTAAACTTAAGATAGGTCAAAAACTTTACGTTACTGCGGTTGCAGATGAATCTTACGAAATTCAGCACCCAAATAACACAGTAATTTGTCAGGTTAGAACTTCACGTAACATTGTTGTCCTTGAGGACGACGAAGATGATGAAGATGAAGTACCAGCAGACGAAGTGCCATCTACTGAAACAGATGATGTTGCTGCAGTTAAAGAAGGAGAAGATAATTAATCTATTCTTTTTTCAACAAAACATAAAAGCATCCCATTTGGGGTGCTTTTTTTATTTCCGAAGGTTTTTAAATTTATCAGTGGTAAGCTACCTTAAAGCCTGCTCCCGACTCTATATATTCCAAAAAAAATTTACTTTCCAGATAAGCCCTGGAGTATTTAGTCTCGATTATCGGGCAAAAACTTTTAGTTAGATATTCTAATAATTTTATCTTTACCAAAACTAAAGCTATGCTGTCTTTCTTCGGAAAAATACTCAGTAATAAAAAGCCCCAGGAAGAAGAACAAGATCCCATGAAGAAATTTTTGATCGTAGGGCTGGGAAATCCAGGTCCTAAGTATGAGAACACCCGTCACAATATTGGATTCAAAATCTTAGATTACATAGCCGAAAAGGAAGAGGTGAGTTTTTCTACAGAAAAATTAGGAGATATAGCTACATTTAAGTTTAAAGGCCGAACCTTTATAATGTTAAAGCCTTCAACTTATATGAACTTAAGCGGTAAGGCTGTTAATTACTGGCTTCAGAAAGAAAAAATAGAATTACAGAATTTATTGGTAATTACCGATGATCTTAATTTAGCATTCGGTACTATTCGGCTAAAAACTAAAGGTAGCGATGGGGGACATAATGGCTTAAAAGACATTCAGAATACGCTAAATACCACTAAATATAATAGATTTAGATTCGGAATTAGCGATGAGTTTTCTAAAGGTCAGCAAGTAGATTATGTTCTGGGCGAATGGGGTGAAGAAGAGCAGAAGGAATTGCCCGAACGCTTGAAGAAATCGGCCGAGTTGGTAAAATCTTTTGGAACCGCAGGCGTTTCTAACACAATGAATTCTTTTAACGGAAAATAAGTTGAGCTTGAAGATACATAAAGGAGCAAATGCTTTTAAAGGTGAAAAGCAAACGGTAGTTACCATTGGTACTTTTGATGGGGTACACGCCGGTCACCAACAAATTATAAAACGTCTTGTAGATGCTGCCAGGATTGAAAATCTTGAGTCGGTGATCTTTACTTTTTTCCCGCATCCAAGAATGGTGCTGCAAAAAGAAAGCGGATTAAAACTTATAAATACCATAGAGGAGCGTACCGAGATCCTGGATAAAACCGGGATAGATCATTTGGTGGTGCATCCATTTACCCAACAATTTTCAAGGCTTACTGCACAGGAGTTTGTGCGCGATATATTGGTAAATCGCTTAAAAGCGAAGAAAGTGATCATTGGATACGATCATCGTTTTGGCCGAAATCGTACTGCAGATATCAACACGCTAAAACAATTTGGTGAAGACTATGGTTTTGATGTAGAAGAGATCACCAAACAGGAAGTTGACCAGGTAGCGGTGAGTTCTACCAAAATAAGGAATGCGCTGCTAGATGGTAGGGTAGAGAAGGCCAATAATTACTTACAAACACCATTTAGCTTAAAGGGGACTGTGGTAAAAGGCCGCGGTTTGGGGAAAGAATTCAATTATCCTACCGCGAATTTAAAAATTAAAGAAGACTATAAACTAATTCCTAAAAATGGGGTTTACGTGGTGCGTTCCAATATTAATGGGAAAACCCATTTTGGAATGATGAATATAGGAACCAATCCAACTGTTGGGGGTGAAGAACAAACCATAGAAACCTATTTCTTTGATCTTGATGAAGATCTCTACGATAAAGAGCTTAAAATAGAAATGCTAACCAGGATTCGAGAAGAGAAGAAATTTAGTTCTATAGAAGCTCTAAAGACCGCAATGCGACAGGACGAAGCTTTTTCTAAACAGTATATTAGAGATAATTATGCTCAATAAATGGCTTTTTAAGCAGGTAGATAATTCGGCGCTTATTGCATTCAGAATTATTTTTGGCTTGCTTATCACTATTGAAGCTGTTGGAGCCATTTTTACGGGTTGGATTCGCAGAGCACTCATTGAACCTGAATTTACTTTTAATTTTATTGGTTTTGAATTCTTGCAACCGCTGCCGGGTAATGGAATGTTGTTTTACTACGGACTAATGGGTCTTTTTGGCATTTTTGTAATGCTGGGCTTTAAGTACCGTTTCAGTATATTTTGCTATACCATAATGTGGGCATCGGTTTACCTGATGCAAAAATCTTCCTATAACAATCATTATTATTTGCTGATGCTGTTATGCGGAATTATGTTTTTCCTGCCCGCACATCGATATCTCTCCATTGACGCCTGGAAAAAACCAGAATTTAGAAAAATTGCCATGCCGCAATGGGTCTGGCTTTTTATTGTTCTGCAATTATGGATTGTATATACCTATGCATCAGTAGCAAAGTTATACCCAGATTGGCTTGACGGTACGTTGCCGGCTATGCTTATGCGGGGGAAAGCCGATTACTGGCTGGTAGGAGAAATACTTCAGCAGGCCTGGGTTAGGTATGTTATTACGTATTTCGGGTTAATATTCGATTTATTAATTATTCCTGCACTTTTATGGAAACGAACAAGAATGCCGGCTTTTATCCTCGCCATTTTCTTTCATCTTTTTAATAGTTTTATTTTTCATATAGGGATCTTTCCTTATTTGTCCCTGGCTTTTTGCCTGTTCTTTTTTCCTTCAGAAAAAATAAATAAATACATTCTTCGGAACAAAAAACCTCTTTACGATAAAGGGAAAATTATAGTGCCTTCCTATAAAAAACCACTAATTGTAGTTCTCGCATTTTGGTTTGTTATCCAAATTGGTTTACCGCTTAGGCACTGGTTTTTTAAGGACAATGTACTTTGGACCGAAGAAGGCCATAGACTAAGCTGGCGGATGATGTTGCGTTCTCGTTCCGGAAAAACCACTTTTAAAGTGGTGGAAAAAGGAACAGCCGATACCATTCACGTGAACAAAGCTCGCTATTTAACTAGAAAACAAATGCGATCTGTAACCAGTAAGCCAGATATGATGTGGCAGTTTGCGCAGCATCTTAAGGAAGATTATGCCGAAAAAGGAAAAGACGTGCAGGTGTTTGTGAAATCTAAAATAAGCATCAACGGTCGTCCTTATGAGCCGTTTATTGATCCAAAAGTAGATCTTGCCGCTGAAAAATGGCATCATCTTAAGCATCACGACTGGATTTTACCTTCAAAATTAGACTAGAATTCTTCAGTGCTTTTCTTACATTTGCAGCTTCAAATTAGGAAATAGAAAGCTATGTTACAGGTTAATAATATCAGGGAAAATAAGCAGGAATTCATTAACGCACTCAAAAAGCGAAATTTTGAAGCCGAAGATATTCTTGAAGAGGTATTGCAGTTAGACGAAAAACGTCGCGCAACCCAGGTGAAACTCGATGATATTTTAGCTGAATCTAACAGGCTTTCCAAAGAAATTGGGATGATGTTTAAAAATGGAGAACATCAAAAAGCCAATCTCATTAAAGAAAAAACCGGTAATTTAAAGGAAGATTCCAAAGCACTTTCAGAGAAGCTTTCTGAAACTGTAGCAAAACTGGAAACTTTGCTTTATACTATTCCTAACGTTCCCCACGAATCTGTGCCTGCAGGAACTTCCGAAGAAGATAATGAGGAAATCTTTAAAGAGGGTGATGTGCCTGTGCTTGCAGAAGGTTCGCTTCCACATTGGGAACTTGCCAAGAAATACGATATTATAGATTTTGAACTGGGTAATAAAGTAACCGGTGCCGGTTTTCCTGTATATAAAGGGAAGGGCGCACGTTTACAAAGAGCTTTGATCACTTATTTTTTAGATAAAGCTATTGATGCCGGTTATACCGAATATCAATTACCTTTAATGATCAATGAAGCTTCAGGCCTGGGAACAGGACAATTGCCAGATAAAGAGGGCCAAATGTATCACATCACGGCCGATGATCTTTATATGATCCCAACTGCCGAGGTGCCTATAACGAATATGTATCGTGACCGTTTGTTAACCGATAAAGATTTTCCAATTGCATGTACCGGCTATACTCCATGTTTTAGACGGGAAGCAGGTTCTTATGGCGCCCACGTTCGCGGACTTAACCGTTTACATCAATTTGATAAAGTGGAGCTGGTAAGAATTGAAAAACCTGAAGATTCTTATTCGGCTTTAGATAATATGGTTGAGCATATTAAAGATATTCTGGCCGATCTAAAATTACCTTACCGAATTTTAAGGCTTTGTGGTGGTGATCTTGGTTTTACTTCAGCGCTTACTTACGATTTTGAGGTGTTTTCTACCGCACAGGATCGTTGGTTGGAAATTAGCTCGGTTTCAAATTTTGAAACTTTCCAGGCTAACCGACTTAAACTTCGCTATAAGAATAAGGAAGGAAAAAAGGAATTGGTGCACACACTTAACGGAAGTGCTTTGGCCCTGCCGCGCGTTCTTGCAGGAATTCTGGAGAACTATCAAACCGAAGGCGGAATTAAAGTTCCTGATGTCTTGGTGCCTTACACCGGTTTCGATCTTATAGATTAAGCGGCTAATCATAATTATTCACAGGTCAAATCCTTATATTTACAGGATGCGCTCTGTCTTATTTTTTCTCGTTTTTATTTGCTCTATTTCAGGTGCCTTTGCGCAATCTGAGGTATTGGCGCGTAATTTTTTCGACCAGGGAGAATTCGAGAAAGCGCTTAAAACCTACGAGGAATTACTAGAGGAAAACCCGCAGAATACTTCCTATTTTTTCGGGGTGGTGCAAAGTCATCAGCAACTGGAGAATTTCAAAAAATCAGAAGAATTACTTCGGCAGAAATTGAATAATTCAGCAAATAATCCAACGCTTTTAATAGAGTTGGGGCATAATTATGAACTTCAGCAAAATACAGAAAGAGCAGAGCAATTCTATGCAGAAGCCTTAAGCGCGGTAGACGCTCGTCCTAATTACGCCTATTCCATAGCAAGAACTTTTCAGAAATATAGTTTGCTAAAATATGCTGCAGAAACCTATGAAAAGGCAATGCAGATTAATAGTGAGCTAAACTTTAATATGCAACTGGCAAGGATTTACGGGGAGCAGGGTAAAACCGAACTTATGTTTGAGAATTACCTGGAACTTATAGAAGCGAATCCCGACTTTTTCCCAATCGCCAATCGAGAATTCGGTAAGTATATTTCAGCAGATGCTTCAAGTGAAGCCAATACCATTTTCAGAAGGTTGTTGCTTACTAAGCTGCAAAAAAATCCGAGGTTGCTTTATAACGAAATGCTCAGCTGGCTTTTTACCCAGGAAGAGGATTTTTTAAAAGCCTTTTCGCAGGAAAAAGCTATTTATAGAAGAAGTGATAAAAGTTTACAGAGCATTTTAAACCTTGCAATTATGGCCAGGGAAGCTTCAGATTTTGAAGCTGCAACAGAAATTGTTGAATACGTAATTCAAGAAGCACCTGTGGAAAATTTGGTTTTACAAGGAAATCAGTTTTTGTTAAAAATACAGCTGAAAAATGAAAATGAGAGAAACTATGCAGAAGTAGAAAAAAGATATGCTGAACTGCTGGAGCAGTTTGGAACCGGTCTCAACACCCTGGCTTTGCAAATAGATTTTGCCAATTTCCTGGCTTTTAAACAGGACAAGCAGGAAGAAGCTATCGCCTTATTAAAAAAGCTCTCAGAGCAGGCTACTCGCGATTTTGATAAAGCGATGATTAAACTGGCGCTTGCAGATATTTTAGTGCTTCAGGAGAAATTTAACGAAGCGCTTATTTATTATTCCCAGGTTCAGAATTTGGTGAAAAACGACCAAATTTCGCAAAATGCACGTTTTAAAGTGGCTAAAACCAGCTATTACAAAGGAGATTTTAAGTGGGCAAAACAGCAGCTGGATATTTTAAAGTCTTCTACTTCGCAACTTATCGCTAATGACGCGATGGAGCTGAGTTTGCTTATTGAAGATAATTCTATAGAAGATACCACTCAAACTGCACTTAAAAAATATGCCCGCGCTGATTTGCTGGCTTTTCAGGAGAAAAATTTAGAAGCAATTCAACTTTTTGAAGAAATTTTAAATCTCCATAAAGGCGAAAAAATAGAAGATGAAGCTTTGCTCAGGCAAGCTCAACTATTTGAAGAAACAGGACAACCGGAAAAGGCTGAGGACAATTATCTTGCAATTATTGAGAATTTTAATGCTGATATTCTGGCTGATAACGCCCATTTTTATTTAGCAGAATTATATGCAAATGAGCTGGAAAACCCTGAAAAAGCTAAAGAATATTACGAGCAAATAATCTTTAACTTTGCTGACAGTATTTATTTTGTGGAAGCCCGCAAAAAGTACCGCGCGCTTAGAGGAGATTACGAAGAAACACCTTAAAAAATCAACATGTATATATACAACGTTACCATAAATGTAGAAGAAGCTATTCACGACGAGTGGTTAAAATGGATGAAACAGGAACATATTCCCGAGATGTTGGATACCGGGAAGTTCAAAAAAGCTTTAATGACGCGTGTAATGGTCACCGAAACTATGGGTGGCATCACCTATTCTGTTCAATATACAGCTGAAAGTAAGGCTGAATTGGAGAAATATTACGAAGAGGATGCTGATAGAATGAGAGGGAAAAGTAAAGTTTTTGAAGGTAAATTCGTCGCTTTTAGAACCGAGATGCAAGTAATTAGCGAGCAATAATTTTATGGGTAAATACAAAAAGAAAGCGAAAACACCTCAGGCGCAGGATGGTGATGTAAGAGCTAAAAAACACCTTGGCCAGCATTTTTTAACCGATGAAAGTGTGGCTCGGGACATTGCTGAAACCCTTAGCTATAAAGGCTACAATAAGGTTTTGGAAATCGGCCCCGGAATGGGCGTTTTAACCAAATACCTCTTAAAACAGGATGCTGAAGTTCACGTGATTGAAATTGATACCGAAAGTGTTGCTTACCTTGAGGAGCACTATCCGCAACTTGAAGATAGAATTCACCAATACGATTTTCTAAAATACGACCTGGGAACGGTTTTTCGAGATGAAGCTTTTGCGGTTATAGGTAATTTTCCTTATAATATTTCCACCCAAATTGTTTTTAAGGTTTTAGAGCTAAAACATCAAATTCCTGAATTTTCAGGAATGTTTCAAAAGGAAGTTGCTAAGCGAATTTGTGAGAAAGAAGGCAATAAAACCTACGGAATCCTTTCGGTATTGGTGCAGGCTTTTTACGAAGCCGAGTATTTGTTTACCGTGCCGCCTTCAGTATTTAATCCGCCACCAAAAGTAGACAGCGGCGTATTACGATTAACCCGAAAAGAAGATTTTAGCCTTCCTTGTGATGAAAAACTGTTTTTTAGAGTCGTAAAAACAGCATTTCAGCAGCGTAGAAAAACTTTACGAAATAGTTTAAAAAGTTTCGATTTACCCGATAGTCTAAGGGAAGATATTATATTTGGAAAACGCCCGGAACAACTAGGTTTCCGGGAATTTATCGATTTGACCCTTAAAATTCAGCCTTATGCAATTTCAAATCAGCAGTGAATTAATTGAGAAAATAAAATTTCTTGTTGCCGAAGAGAATAACGAGGAATTGTTATTGCATCTCGAAGATGTACATCACGCTGATATTGCCGAAATTATAACCGAACTTTCCTTGGAAGAAGCCACTTATGTGGTTAAACTTTTAGACAGCCAGAAAACAGCCGAAGCTTTAATGGAGCTGGAAGAAGGCGTTCGGGAGCGTATTTTAGATACCCTTTCGGCTAAAGAAATTGCCGAAGAGCTGGAAGAAATGGATACCGATGATGCTGCCGATATCATTTCTGAACTTTCTCCTGAACGCCAGCAAAACGTTATCGCAGAACTCGTAGACGAGGAACACGCCGATAATATTGTAGAGCTACTTCGTTATGATGAAGATTCTGCCGGTGGTCTTATGGCTAAAGAGCTGGTGAAAGTACAGGAGAGCTGGAGTGTGACCGGTTGTATGACAGAGATGCGTGAGCAAGCCGAAAATGTGACCCGGGTACATTCTATCTATGTAGTTGATAGTAAAAATAAATTAAAAGGGCGACTGTCATTAAAAGATTTACTTACCGCGCCAAGTCACGCTAATATTAGCGATGTGTATATACCGCAGGTAGACTTTGTAAATGTGCATACCGAGGGCGATGAAGTAGCTAGAATTATGCAAAAGTATGACCTTGAAGCTATCCCTGTAGTAGATGAAATGGGACGCCTGGTAGGAAGAATTACTATTGATGATATTGTAGATTTTATAAAAGAAGAAGCCGAAAAAGATTACCAAATGGCTTCGGGTATCTCTGAAAATGTAGAAGCCGATGATAGTCTGTTAAGATTAACAAGAGCGCGCTTACCTTGGTTAGTGCTGGGCCTTTTTGGTGGCCTGGGCAGTGTTTATATTATGAAAGGTTTTGAAGAGGCTCTCGAACAATTCCCGATTTTATTCTTTTTTACGCCTTTAATCGCCGCGATGGCGGGAAATGTAGGTGTTCAATCCAGTGCCATAATTGTTCAGGGACTTGCGAATGATAATTTACGTGGTAGCTTATTACAGCGTTTAGTAAAGGAAGTAGGTCTTAGTTTAATAAATGGAGTCGCGTTAGGAATCCTGGTTATTTTATTTGGGTTAATTGTAGGTCAGGATCAATTGGTAAGTGTAACTATAGCTGCTTCTTTACTTTCAGTAATTATTGTTGCCGCTTTGGTGGGAACTTTTGTACCCATCATTTTAAACAAACAGGGTATTGACCCTGCCATTGCTACGGGACCTTTTATCACCACGAGTAATGATATCTTCGGAATTTTTCTCTTTTTCTATATTTCTAAATTGGTGCTTGGGTTTTAAGTTAAACCCCTCAGGTTTCTCATTACAAAAATCATTCTTTAACTTTGTCGGTTCATTATTAAAATGCCTGTAAGAAGTTTACAGGCTACACTAATTTGAAAAACATAATCAGGCTGTACAAAACGTTATCCTAAACTTATTTCAGGATCTAACATTATAGAAGTGAAAATTTTTCATTCAGCCTTATAAAATCTCACTTAGTGAGTACAAAGATGAAACCGCCATCATTTTCATATAATTATTCCATTTTTCAACCTAATTTAATTAACGAGGAGTAGCCTTTTTTGCGCTTTCTCCCGGCGGCCGTTATTTATAAAAATAAAAACTCAATTTAGAGCAATGATTATTTTACATTCAGATACCAATCATCCAACCTTAATCAAACAATTACAAGATGCCGGGCATCAAAACATCGAAGGTTTTACTCAGTCCCGTGAAGAAACGTTGGAGAATCAGCATTTGTACGATGGGATCGTGATTAGAAGCCGCTATACCATAGATCGAGAGTTTATTGATGCTGCTCCTAATTTAAAATTTATAGCCAGGGTAGGAGCGGGTCTTGAAAATATTGACGTGGAGTATGCCGAAGCTCACGGAATTACTTTATTTTCTGCGCCAGAAGGAAACCGAAATGCCGTTGGGGAACATACCCTGGCAATGTTACTTTCCCTTTTTAATAAACTGAATAAAGCCGATAGGGAAGTTCGGGACGGACTTTGGCACCGTGAAGAAAATAGGGGCCTTGAATTAGATGGGAAAACCGTTGGAATTGTAGGCTATGGAAATATGGGAAAAGCCTTCGCAAAAAAACTTCGCGGATTTGATGTTGAGGTAATTTGCTACGATATTAAAGAGGGTTTAGGCGATGAACACGTACGCCAGGTATCTTTAGAGGAATTTCGAGAGAAATGTGATGTAGTGAGCTTGCACACACCATGGACGCCTGAAACCGACCAAATGATCAATAAAGAATTTATTGATGCTTATAAAAAGCCATTTTGGTTTATCAATACCGCTCGTGGAAAGAATGTGGTAACCGCAGATCTTGTAGACGCTTTAAAAGATGGACGAGTACTCGGTGCCGGGCTTGATGTTTTAGAATATGAAAAAGCTTCTTTTGAAAGTCTTTTTTCTAATAAAAAGAACGTTTCGCTAAGTATAGAAAATCAAATTCCAGATGCTATGCGTGAACTTATGTTCTTGAATAATGTGATTTTAAGTCCTCACGTTGCGGGTTGGACCAAAGAATCTCACGAAAGACTGGCGAGTGTAATTGCTGGAAAAATTATTGATAAATTCGGAAAAGGAGAATAGAAGTAATTTTCTTGAAAGTAGATAAAATATAAACCTCACAGACCTCCGAGACCTGTGAGGTTTTTTTATG
>VMHT01106539.1_pt1 | contig 37866 bp, 55 predicted proteins | sample 4693611 | NCBI WGS metagenome assembly VMHT01 (sample SAMN12280063, study PRJNA550983) | marine metagenome | isolation source: seawater sampled from same location over 5 years 0.02-0.2 micron viral filtrate | place: USA: collected off the coast of southern California halfway between the port... ...
ATAAATAAGTTGAAAAAAAATAGACCCCATAAAACACAAACAGCCAACACAAAAAACTAAATGCCTTGATATCATCATTATAATTGTAGCAATAAATATATAATCTGTTGCAACTATAACAAATCTGTTTTGTAGGCCATAACTAATGCCATTTTAACTGCCACTATCCACCTAAAAATTTGACTACAACAACAATGATAATGGGGAAAATTACGGCCATACTATGCGTATATACCCCTCATATTTTTGTACTAAAATAAAAAGGTGTATGCAGTAGTGCATAGGTACACTTATAGTTACTCTTCTAGTTAACCCTAAGTATACTTATAGTGTTACTCTTATTACTACTCCTATAATTACTCTTATAGTTTAGACTTATAGTTAGACTATTAGTTACACTTATAGTTTACTTATAGTTACACTTATAGTTACTCTTATAGTATCTCTCTCCCCTGACCCTATCTATAACCAGTAGCACATAGATTTTTATCTATTGATCCAGTTATGGTTTTGTTTTTGTGCCCCTATATTATGTTCCATAAACCTATCTAGTTCTTCTTTCAATAAGTTTTCTTTGTGTTCACTTACAGCATCTTCTGCATCTCTATCCATTATTTCAGTCCAGTAGTTAACTGCCATAGATAGAGCTTCTAGTCTATCATCATGGATGAGTGCTCCTCTATCTCTTGTTAATCTTGTTATCTGATAGAACAACTTATACTTAAGATCTTGTGTTGACTCAAAGTCATCCTTAATAATCTTCTCGTCTACTATGAGTTTATGACTATTGAATACTGGTTCTAGTGTATCTATGATTCTTTTCTCTTTTTGTGTACTATGTCTAACTTCATCTATTGTACAAGGATAGATACTAGCTAGAACTGGTTTTAAGAGCTGTGAGAACATACCATCACCAAAGTTGGACTCAACTATCATCTGGTTGACGTTTTGCTCTCTAGCGACCTCTGAGAGCTTTCTTAAACTTTCAGTAGAATAACCATTAAGTAGTCCACCAGATGCTGTTAGGTATAGGTTACCATGCAGCATTTTTACTACAGCATAACCAGTTTCATCTTTACCTCTACCAGCAGGATCGATGGCCATCACTGATCCCTCCCACTCGGCATAGTCATCTGCTATGTGCATGGGAGCTACCCAGTAGTCACCTTTTAGTCCTAAATTAGGTAGCATCTTACAGGCATCTAATTGGTCTACACCTGATGCCCACTTTAGGCTGACTGGTGCTTCTTCCCAGGTGTGTACTCCTGAGAGAACCATAAGGTCATTAATCTTGAGAGGGTACTTGTTAGCATCTGATAGAGATACATCAAGCATAAACTGTAAGGCAAACCCTGATTTACCATACGATAACTCACGTTCTAACAGATCGTCTTTATCGAATCGTTTAGGATCAGTAGGACTACCTGCTTCTCCATCAGACTCACCAATAATAGGTGCTAGTCTATGACTATAAGCTACCTTTTGTTTATCATCAGGATAACGAGCACACCAGATACGAGTCTTGTAACCTCTCTCGTCTAACTGATTGTACACTGACATTTCAGTTTGAGGTGTACCGAGAAATAATATACGACCACCTGGTTTGACAATAGATTCAAACTCTTTGACTGTCTCTGAGAGTTTGTCTCGCATGAGTTGTGTTTGGGAATTGTTGGCAGACTCGATATCGTCTGCAATAATGATATCAGCTCGTGATCCAGTTAGCTGGCCAGTGATACCCATAGATTTAACTGAGGGTGCATGACTTGCTTGTGCTGTACCAACATCAAAGCTGATCTTAGACATTCTTTGTCCATCTCTAGGTTTAAGATGAGCAAGTATAGGAATCTCGTGGATTAGTCTCAGAGTAAACGTAGAGAAGTCATCAGCTCTTGTCTTAGATGCTGATACGACCAATATGTTTTTCTGAGGGTCAAGTAGGAGTTGGTGGCATACAAATGCCGATGTTATCCAAGATTTACCAGCTCCTCTAAAAGCTTGAACTACAAGTCTGCGAAGTGTTGCATCTTGTATGTAATCAGCCATGTCATATTGGACTGGTGTTGGATGTGGTAAGTTAAGATGTTTCCAACAGACGTACAAAAAGTTCTTAAAGTCTTTTAGCTTGCCTAACACTTCCATCGTCTTAGTGAAGCTCTAGCTCTTTCTGAGTTTTTAGATCTTTTTACAACACCTCTCATACGAGCACAAAAACTTTTCTTTCTGGCTTTGTCTTTTTTAGTCTTAGGATTTGGTGCTGGTGCTTTTAGATTACTACCAGTTGCTCGGTTATATTTAGCTCTTCCTTTAGCTGTTAACCCTGCACCTTTCTTTGTAGAGAGTTTTTCTCCTCTACCGACTGATAATTTGACTGATTTCTTCTTTCTTGGCATCTATTGTTCCTATTTGGCGATATAAAGCTCGTACAGAGCCACTATCAGAAATAACGACTGTTACTATTATTAGGGTTGCAAATGCTTGTCTCAGGCTATCCTAGGACTTCTTTTTCTTCATCTTAGACTTTTTTATCTTAGCTTGTAGATGTTTTGGTAAAGTTTTTTGTTTAGATGTAAGTTTTGCCATTAAGCTCTCCTAGTTTTCTTTTTTGGTTTTTTAGCTGTCTTTGCAGCTTGTCTAAAATTAGCAGCAGTAGGTGCACCTTTTTGTCCAGGCTTCTTCATTTTTTCATTACTACCTCTTTTTATTCTTTTTCTTTTTGCATGTATGTTGGCATACAATCCTGGTCTAGCCATATCAACTCCTTAAAATATAATATAAATTGCTAAATTAATAAGTAGGTAAGTAATCATTAGCACATACCATTTTTCTTTTTCTTTTTAGGTCTTCCTGGTTTTTTATATGTTCCTTTACCCATTGGCATATTATTTCTCCTTAGTTAATTGTTTGTATCGATAGATGTTTCTTATGTGTGTGAAAGTCATAAAAGCATTTAACAACATAATGAATTTCATGTCGAAGTAGATAGCAAATGTCCACCAAAAGCATTGACTAATAAGTCCAATATAGGGTGCATGCTTAGAGTGGTTGCCATAACTCCATACAGATATTACAGCAGCAATAGAAGCCGTTGCTTCAATTAAGATTCCTAACATTAGTGTAAGGCATCTCCATCCTCGTCAAAAGGTAACTCTTCTACTAACTGTTTAATAGCTGAGTCATCTGTTGGTATTGCTGTAATATCGTTATCTTTGAGAAACTGTCGAGCTACATTAAGTTCACTTGCTTTGGCTTCACCAGATTTAATTCTGTTAAGAAGATCTTCTGTTAATGCTAAATGCATTTCACTTAGGATTTCTTGATTCTTTTTAGCCATTCTTTTCTCCTTTTAATTTCTAATAAATCTTTTTGCTTGTGCCATCCAAGCATGGATAGTTTTTTACCCATGTCATACAGATAGCCATACCACCAGTATTTAATGTTAAAAAACATTGTTTTACTTCTTAAGAAACTTAGAAGCTCCTCTGAATCCAAAGCTTGCAGCTACAATCACACCTAACAAATACTGGTAAAAAGGTGGAGCTGTCTCTAAAGCTTGAAAGAAAGTATGTACTCTTTCTTCTTCCCCTAGCAAAAGCATTATAAGGGGGATGGTAAAAATTATGGTGAGCCATTCGTCTTTCCATGAGCTGTCTGCATTTTTCTGTGCTTCTATATCCCACTCAATTTCACCAGTGACTTTCTTCTCCATAATCTTTGTTTCTGCTTGTACCTGTAATAACTTTTGTTTGGCCTTTTGTTTTTTAGTCTCAAAATATCCTTTGACTACATCACCAAGTAAACCAGCTACTGCTCCAAAAATCATATAGTTCTCCTATTTGGATGTTAACATTTTATAGTTAAAAGAAAATATAACGACAACAGCTACAAGTAAAAGTCCAATACCGATATAAGATGCTATCTTTACAAGCTCTGCTCTTTCCTTTGCTTTTCTTTCTCTTTCTTTTTGTTTCTTTTTTCTTATGTCACTTCTAATTGCTATGAACTCATCCCAAGCATTAGGAGCACCATACCACATAAAGAGTTCTCTTAGTTGATTCTCCATGTCATGTACTTTTTTAAGATTAAAATAAGTATCTAAAGCTTCTTCATTAGAAGAGGTAAACCAACTGCTTTTTTTCTTCTTATGCTCTTCTTCAACCACATTCATTTGTTTGACAAATTTTACAATGTGGTGGCTCACATCATTGAGTTGTTTTCCGATTTCTACACCAGATTTTATGGCAGCAAATGCACTTGTTGCCAGGCTTACAGGATCAAGCACTGGGTCATAAACCTTTTGATAACAATAAGAATACTGAACCTAAAATTGTCATTGTTGATGCCATGATTAACAACTCCAATCTCTTAATACGACTTTCTAAATTATCTAAACTTTTTTGTGTGGTTAATCTGTATACCTGACATTCTCTTTCATGAGCTTCCATCTCTGATGCTACATCTTGAATATTTTTATTTGTCATTCTTTTTATAACCCCATCTGTTTTCAGACTTATCCCAAACACCTTTCATAGCTTTAGGTATAGATACGAACCAATTATTAAATCGTATTATGTTTTTAGTTAACTGCATTACTCAGGTTTCTTTGGCATAGTTACAGCTTTAGCTTTATCAACTGTATCTATATCTTTAGTTATATCTCTTAATTCTTGTCTATAAGTTTTCCAATTATCAGACATAGTTGTATCAGACACTCCCATCCAATCACATTCAGCTAAAAGACTTGTTCTTTCTTGACGAATACTAACCATAAGTCTGTCATACTCTCCGTCAGCCCAAGTTTTATCTCTAGCTTCTAGTTCTTTGATTTCGTCAGCAGTTAATTCTACTTCCTTACCATTAACCATTTTCATTTTATAAGACATATTTACCTCCTTTCTATTTTATGTTTTTACTAATCCATATAAGCTAAATGTTCCACTTGCAATATTACCAGAAGAAAAATAGAATTTAAAATAATTTACTGCACCCGTAGAATCTCTAAAATACCCATCTGTTAATTTCCAATAATAAGGGTCAGATGATTTTTGTACATTTTCTCCCCACCAAGTTTTTGCGGTTGTAGAATTAACATCATTTAACCATATTTGTGAACCAATAACCTCATTTGTTCCCGTACCCGCACCATTTATCCATTGAAAATAATTTGCATTATTAGTATTTCCATTTGCCCCACTTAAATTACGACCTAAAGTTGTGTAAGTGCTATTTGAATACCAACCTGTATCAAGTGTACTACCATTATCACCAGAGGTTTGGAATCTTTGATTTGCCGTATCTGTTGCAGGCACTACACCTGTCATCCTAAATAAATAATCATCATAAGTAGAAGTAATAAGAGTATTGTTAAAAACTACTTCTGATACTGCTGAAGATACTACTTGTCTACTCAATAAAACTAAACCACCCGTTGCAAAAGGCAATGTAGTTACTGAACTAAGTGTATTATTGTTTGCTCTAATTATTGCCATTAGCTAATCCCATATATTTTAACAAAACCATTTGCAAGGTTTCCACCAGATGAATAAAATTTTATACTTTGATGAGTAGCGGCAGAATTTAAAGAAGTAATTGAATCCATAACTACTGGATTTGTACTACTAGAATAAAATAATGAATTTGCTCGTACATAAGTATAATCGTTACTATCGTTAGCATTATAAATATAACCAAAAGATACAAAAGGTGTTTCTGTTGTGCTTTGTTGAGCAGTCCAATCAGAAGATAAACGACCATATCCAACAGAATCTTGATCTGTACTTGCAACAGATCCATTAGACCCATAAACAGTTGATGTATGATAACTACTTGCTGTTACCCAAGTTGAACCACTTGTACCAAATTGAAACTGTAGATAACCTGTAGATGCTCTTTGTAATTTTGCTAAGAAAAAATACACATCATAATTCTGCAATACATCTGCAAAATCAACAGAACTTACCCCACTAAAACTTGTATTACTTGATAATAATGTTAAACCACCAGCACTACCAAAAGATAGATTACCACTACCATCTGTAATTAATGCTTTGTTTGCACTCGGTGCTGTGCTCGGTAAGACTAATGTGTAACTCTGCCCTGCCGAATGTGGTGGTGATTTAATCTTTACTCCGTGGCTATTCTGTGAGCAGTTAAGTTGTATAGCTCCATCTGTACTACCACCATCTCCTTTACTAATTATAGTTGGTGCAGTAGCTAACTTATCATTGGTTACTGTATTGTCGCTAGGTGTTCCTATGTTTAACACATCGCCTAAAGCTAAGACAAAATCTATTGAATCGCCTGTGCTTAAATTAGATGCAAAACTAAGGGTACTGCCAGATACTGTAAAGCTGTCTTGAGGTGCTTGGATAACACCATTTAAACTTACAATAAGATGATTCGCACTAGCAGGACTATAGTTAGCCGATCCACTTTGTAAAGTATAAGAGGCTTGACCATTAACTACTGTAATAGCATCTAGCTTTTTATATGCTCCGATTTCTGGTTGTTTTCCTATGTATGGCATTAGCTTTTAACTCCATATAATGTAAATGTTCCATTAATATTTCCACTACTCATAAAAAACTGAATTGCTGTTCCATTAACAATTTCAGAACTTTCACTAAATGTTCCTGTACCAAATGCACACGCTTGTATTACTCCAGACATAGGATAACCAATTATCCAATTAGTTTGTGGTGGATGGTTTGAATCACCCATTCTAAATAAATCCATTGTTCCACTTAAAAATTCAAAAGTATCACCTGGAATACGATAACCATCACCTGTTAATCCAGCTAACCATAATTGTGCTAATCCGTGATTGTTTTGATAAGTATTTCCAATAGTAGTTGAACCACCAGAATAAAAAACACTATTATAATTTGATGAAGAATTATATGTAGGTGTTGAACCAATACCATACCTTGCATATAAAACAGCTGTATTATCACTTTGTGCTGTTACATTATCTAACACAATTTTATACATTGAATAAGTTGATGTAGTATCTAATCCTGTAAATGAAACACTAGTTGCATTACTTGCTGTTGTTGTAGATATTTTAACTAACCCACCAACACCACTTACTGTACCTGAAAAAGCATAAGTGTCGGCTAGGTTCATTGATTCAGCTTGTATTTTACTTAATGGCATAATCTATTCCTTTGGGTATTTATCCTTTATTGGTTTAATCATTTCGCTTTTCCATTTCTCAATTCCATCGTGATATATTTTATCTAATTGTTCCTCTATTTTTGGGTACTCTTTTTCTCTTTGCATTTGGTATTCATTAGCTTTATCTACCTTATCTAATTCTGCTTTCTTTGTTTTTATTTGGTCAACAGTAATTTTATTTGGATTATCATCAAACCAAGTAATTTTATTATAATCTTCGCTAACTACTTTTACTTTTGCTTTTACATCTAAAGCTAATATTGCATCTATTATATTTGCCATTATGCACCTATTTCCATTAAAGTAATATTTGAAGTTGGAACTGCTGTTTCTTTATTATTGTAAGCATAACCACCACCATTAATAATTAAATTTATTGAACTTAAACTACTTCCATAATGGTTGGCATATGCTTTAAAATTGTATGTTGTAGCAGAAGTTGTATTTGGAGTATCTAAAAAGTGCAAAGGCACAGCTTGATCTGGCTTATGATAACCACTAGCGTGGATGATTGAATGAGCCACACCTACACCAGAGTTCCAACTACTTGCATCACCTGTACCAATAACAGTAGAACCTCTTAATATATCTACACCATAAACTTGAACATTTGAATAAGTTGAAGCCATACTTATAAATCCTGTAATTAATATTTTACTACTTGTTGCACTAGGTGTTATCGCAAGAGAAAAAACTTGAACTTTATTGTCAACATTAGTATTTGAATAACTAGCATAATCATTATTATGAAGATTAACCACTTGCAATACTTTACCTCCACCTGGAACAGCAAAACTATTATCACCTCGTAAAAATGTTGTATTGTTTTTTGTACCTGTAGCTGATAACTCTCCTAATCCTACACTACCACTAGCAGGATTTATTGTACCTACTGCTCTACCTAAATAGATACAGTACATATCGTCTGAACCAGATGTTGCCGCTGTAAGAGTTAATGCAGTACCAGATGCAGAATAAGCATAGGTTGGCTCTTGTCTTACATTATTAATAAATAAAGCTATGTCGTTAGCACTTGTTACTGAATTAGATAACGTATAAGACGTTGTTGCACTTGTTGTAAAATCTTGTTTAGCTAGTGTCTGAAACGATGTTGTTGGTGCTGACCCCAGATAAGGCATTCTATGTTTGCTCCATGATTGATACTGACATGTCTAAAGCAGATCCTGCTGATGCTTGAGCTTTAACCACATCGGTTGTTTGTAATACTAACTTTTGACCACCAAAGACTTCTAATGTTGTATTTGCTGGAATACTTACTGATTTTAACAAAAAGATATTAGCATTTGTTTCTGTATCAGATGTATCTGAAACCAGTTGCACATCTGCTGTGATTGTATTACCAGTAATATTACATAGTGACATTCCCAAAACAATCGTAGTAGTTGCACTCGGTACAGTATAAACTGTAGCTAAAGAGCTGTTTGATACAGCAGCTTTAGTTTTTATTTTAAATGTATTTGCCATGTTTTCTCCTTTAACCTAAAGCAATAGCCAATGCTGTAGCATCAGCAAGTGAAGTTTCACCATCAGTACCTGCACTTCCTTGTGCACCAGTGTTACCAACTGGAATGCCAAGTGTGAAATTTAAAGTAGCAGCTTGAGTTGTACCTGAGTTTGTAATAGCAACTGTAGCACTACTACCAGCACTCAAAGTGTTTGTCGTTACAGATCCAACAGCTACAGTAGCTCCATTAGAATCTACATAACTTTTAGTAGCTGCATCTTGAGCTGCTGATGGATTAGTAACATTTTTAATACGTCTGCTTGTTGCATCAAATTGATCAGTGCTATCTTTTACTAAAGCATCACCAGCAATATCAATAGACTCTTGAGCCATATTAAAAGCTTGAATACTATCGTTATCTAGATCTGATTCCTTAAAGACAGAACCAGCAGCATAATCAACGAGTCTTGTAGATTGACTTGTAGCTCTTCTTATTTCTATTACGGCATCTTGAGCTGGAGGTGTTCCAAACTGTACTTGATTAGAACTAGGAAAAGTGTAGTGAGTTGTAATTGTCTTAGTTACTCCATCAACCTTTACGATAACATCATCAGTTGATCGGTAACTAAAAGGTACACTGAATGTAGTGGTACTGTTATTGCCAGTATAACGATTTAAAGCAAATGCCATAGTTTTTCCTTATTGTTGTTGTTGTTTAAGTATGTTTAGGATAGCTGGCACTTCATTCATACCAGCTTTTGCAAGTGATTTAGAAACCTCTTTGTTAATAAACTTATCAAATAAATCTTTGTTTTGCTCTGTCTTACCCTCTTCTATTATTGTAAGAAGCATAGCTTGGTCTCTAATTTTTTGAATAGCAGATTTAACTCTTGTAAAACCAGCTCCTCTTTTAGATACATCTTGAGTACCAAAAGGAAGTCCAGCTCTTGCATAAGCATTAACAACCTCAACGAGTCTAAGCTCTCTTGTTTTTCTCATATATCGATCCATAAGAGTTTCTTTACCATCGGCTGTTTTAGTTATATTAAGTTGTACTCCTGGTAAGAACCTATGAGTTACTTGTGGTATAAAATTTGTACCAGTAGCCTGACCAGCAGCTATTAAATATCTTTCTGCATATAACTCTTCTTTCGTTACAGCTTCTTTTCTTATCTTAGTGTCCATTACATTTAGTCCAACAAACTTAGACATAAATGGATTGTGTATTTTTCTTGGTCTTCCTAAAGGTGTATATGAGTTAGCAATCGTTCCAGATTTAAACATGGACATAGCATACTGTTCTAAAGTTTGTGGATCTTTAAGTTGATCATCAAATTGGTAAGCAACATTTTGAGCTGTTTTTGGTATAAGTAATCTTACTTTTGATGTAAACCACTCCATTACATCATATTCTTTATCTTTACTAGTGTCATCTATTTCATCTGTAAGTTTTAACAGCTGATCAATACCACCAAATAAATTTGCATCTCTTATTGTATTTACTATAGAAAACCATGCAGTTTGTATATACTGTAAAGTTTCTTTATATGCTGATGCATTAACAAATTCACCTTGTTCTCTTCTCATCTCAAGGTTAGTTAAATAATCAAAACTATTAAATAGTATTTTTAGAGGAGTAGATATAGGATCTAAATTTCTATAATTTATTTCTTGATCACCAATTCTAATTGTGTAGGGAGGTAAATCTCCATACTCTTCTGACTGTCTTCTTAGCCTATGATTTGTAGCAGTAATACTACCAGTTGCATTTCCAGTTATATATAAAGACATAGCAGCAGCTACAACACTATATCCAAACAATGCTTCACCATTAGCTCTTGCTTGTCTTCTGATTCCATTTTTACCTTGCAAGTCAGCTAGATATTTAGGAGCTAAAAACTGAACTCCAGGTGTCATCCTAACACCAACTTCCATAACTCTTATTGGAGTTCTAAAGAATAACTGTCCTACAACTTTAAATATAGGATGCCCAGCTACAAAATTTTCGTATCTTTTTGCAGTTCTACTAACAACACCTTTTCCAGAAAATTCTCTTTTAAATAAAAAGTCTTTTGTAAAATCTAAACCCTCAGTATCTAGTCCAGTCTTCATTCCCTCTTTATTTTTATCTATTGCTCTTTTTACAAATATTTCTAGTTTCTTACCAGACAAACCTCTGTTTTTTCCATCTCTTATCAGAGCATCAATAGCAGTCTTTTTAAATTCCAAAGATTCGTCTATTGTCTTTTTTATATGACTCTCAAGGTCTTCTTCAAACTTTTTACTTTTAACATACTTTATACCAAGCTTTTTATCATTTAGAGCCTTTTCAGTAAACTCTTCAGCAGCTTGACCAGCTATGTAACCTCTGTAAGTTGTCTGCTCAAAGAAAGCATCAGTTGCTAATAGAAGTCTAGGAAAAGTTCTTATTAAACCTGCACCAAATCTTTTAGGAATAGAGGGTAAATTCTTTCCACCAAACTCCATAAACTTATCATAAGTATCAGTAAGAAAAGCTTTTTCATATTTTAATGCTGCTCGAAAAGCTTTAAACCCTGCTCCAGCAGCTTCTTTTAATGCACCATATTGAGCTGATACACCTTTAATAGCAGCGATACTATAATCACCTCTACCAAAAAATTCTAACAAAGGATTTAATGCAGTTCTGTAAAATGATGGTATACCATTAACAGTTAATGATGTTGTGCTTAGTGCATTACTAATCATAAGTTCTGACACTAATCTATTTACTGGTTGTATAATATTGTTGTAAACTTTTTTTGGTAAACCATCAGCTTCAAATGATTTTTGTATGAGGGACTCTTCTACTTCTCTAAGCTTCTCTTTAAGCTCTACGACTTTTGTGTAATTGCCACTTTCAAACTCTGAATCAATTTGTCTGTTTAAAGATTTTATTAAAGGATTAATTCTTGCTTTATGTAATCTTCTTACATAAGCATCCATAAATTGGTTTAAATTTTGTTTTTGTTTCTTTGTTAATTTTACTGTTGGATCATCAGGCATAACATCACCAGCTTTTACTTTACTTAAAGAACCAGCAAAAATTCTGTCTTGTAGTTGACCCATTATTCTACCTGATGACTGTCTAAAATCATCATCAACTTTAGCAATTTTATCTTCAAGTGTTTTTAAGTTTTTGAAATGATCTATAAGATTTCTACTTGATGTCTCATCAGTTGTATTTTGTAATATTTGAAATGTTTTTATTAGTTTTGAACTAACAGTGTCTCTAGCTTCTGCTAATGATTTTTGTAACAACTGACTCTGTGCTTCATTTAATTCAGTTCCAAATAGCTTATGTAACTCATCTAATTCATCTAAACCTAATGTTTCAAAATCTTTGGTTACAGCTTCAACAATTTTACTAACAACTCTTCTACTTTGAACCCCATCTTCTTTAACACCAACAGGTGTTCCATCTGTTAATTCTTTAATCTTTTTTACTATATCATTTAGATTACTTGCAATAGGGTTAGAACTAAGGATAGCTTCTTCTTCTAAAAGTTTCTTTTCTTCATCAGTTACTTTTATTTTTTCTGATGGTAATTCTTTACCTGCCTTTTTTGCAGTTAATAAGTTTGTTACTGTTTTAGCTCCAGTTCCTAATACACCACCTAAAGCTCCTCCGATAGCTGTAGCTAAAGCAACTTCACCTCCACTTATCTTTTCTTTTTTACCACCAGCAACTTCAACTGTTTGCCTTGATACATTTTCTAAAGCTGAAAAGGTAGCTGTCTCGGTCGCTAACATTACACCTGTTCCAACAGAAGATTTAAGTGCTTTTTTAATCTTTTGTTTCATCGCTTTTTTTGCAACAAATTTAGCACCAACTCCGATACCTAGTGTTCCTACACTTAACCAATTAGTTAAATCTGTACCCATACCAATAACAGCTCTTTTTGTACCAGACAAAGATAAACCTAAATCATCGTAGGCATCCATCATATATAAGAAAGCTTTCTTTTGTTCATCTGAAGCTCTTCTAATATAATTAGCTTTAAACATTGTAGAGCCAAGATTATAGTTAAACCATCCCATTTGGTTAAGACCATACTCACCAGCTTCTTCGTCAGTGCCATTGAAATCTCTTCCTCGGTTCATTCTAAATATTATTTTAGAAGCATCGATAAAGTCAGGATCGTTTTTTAAAAACTCATCATTGGTAGAGTTTTCTGTATCAGGGTCTTGATACATTTTATCGAAACTAGGTTTAGGAGGTTGTTGAGTTTCAGCTTGTTGTGGAGCTTGTGTTTTCTTATAAGCATCAATCTTTTCCTGCATCTGCTGAATAGTAAGGTCTTCATCCTTGAAATTATAATTCTTACCACTTCTAGGATCAGTATATTTTCTAACCATTATAGTGTCGGTATCTCAAAATCAGGAGCTGGAATGTCAAAAGTTGAGACATTTCTCTGATCTGCTGATCTATTATCTAATGTTTTTACAAAACCAAAATCTTTTTCTAGTGCTTGCTTTGTTGCAATAGAAGCTTTTTGATATACTTGTTCTCGTAAAGTTTTTGGACTGACATTGTTAAAATCTTTTCCATTATTTTCATAAACAAATAACAACAGCTCATCAACAGCATCATCATAATATTGTTGTGCCCAACTTTGTAAGTCTACCCTTTGTTGAAGCAACTCATATAAAGGGCTAGCTGTAAAAGGTGCTACATGAGAATTAGTAACAACATTGAAATACCTATCATATTCAGGATTGTTTTTTAGGTTTTTTGCACCATTAGCAAGTGATTCTACCTTTTTCATTAAAGCTATTTTTTCTGGCTTATTAATATCTTCTGCATCTTTTATTTGTTCTAATATTTGAGAGGGTGGTATATCGCCAGTTATTGTTGAACCAACTATTTGTGTTTCAAGTCTTGTACTGTTAATTAAACTTGTTTGAGCATCAACTTCATCTGGGTCTTCTGTATTTAAAAAGTCTACTAAATTTTTATTTGCAGGATCATAATCTAAGTAATTTATTCTTTGATTAGGGTTTTTTTCTTTTTTGTTATATAAGTCTTGTTGTTCTTGTCTTATTCTTAAAGTTCTTTCTCTTTCTCTAGCTTGAAATTCAGCAGATTTTCTTGCAAGAAGAGATTGTCGTATAGATACTTTTTTATCAGCGACTTGTTGTTTAAGATCAGGTGTTAAATAGTTTCCCTTTGGTATCATCTCTAGCACCTTTACTGCTTGTGTAATGTCACCAGTCTCATCTGCAATTCTTTCAGCTACATCTAAAACAGTTTCAACTATTCCATCTCTTCTTGATATAGTATCTAAAGATGAAGATTTTGCCCAAGTATCATCTATTGCTTTTAATGAAGTAGGTTGAGCAGATGTTAAGTTACCTCTTATTACTAAAGATACTTTTCTTCTAAAATCATCATTTTGTATCTGTATATCTCTTTTTGCTTGTTCTGATCTAAACTGTAAGTTGTATTGTCTGATCTGACCCTCTATTGTAGATAATGCTCCTTGAGCAAAAAACTCTCTGCCCTCTACTTGTTGTGAAATATCTTGTCTTAAATCGTTAAAGAATACTGATCGTGCACCAGAATTAAACTTTATGTTTTCATCTGATAATGCTTTTTGTATTTGTTCATCAAAATACTTTTCTGCATATTGAGCACCTAATCCCTCGGCAACTCTTGCTCTAACTCTAGGTGACAAATCAGGAAATATTTCTCCTACTTGTGTCTTACTAGCTAGTCCAAGTTCTGCATCTTTTTTAAACTCATTGACATAGAAATCAATTTTTTCTAAATCTTCTTTTTCTTTTTCTTGTCTTTTTTGTTCAACAATTTCAGAAGCTACACCTAAAGCTTCTGCTAACTGGCCAGCTCCTGTGCCAGCTTGTTGAGTACCTCCTCCAGCAAAAGCATCTATAGGTCTTGCTTGAGGTTGTAGTCCTGGTTGTGTTAAGTTACCAACTGGTTTATTTTTTGCCATCTATACTTCCCTTATTATATTATACTAGCTCCACCAAAATTCATTCCTGGTGTTCCAAAATTACTTGGTCTTAAATTTCCCATAACAGGTGAAGTAACCATCGCTGACCTACCCATACCAAAACTATTACCAAACGTACTACCTATAGATGGTATTTTAAGTGCATCACCTATTCCAGGAATAGCAGCTATTGATGCACCAGTAGATATAAGAGAGCCTAAGATGTTACCACCAACTGGCTGTTCTTGTTGTGCATATCTATTTGCAAGTGTTGCATAAGATCTTGTTCTGTCATCATTTAGAGCAGCTACAGTGTTAGTAAAGTTTCTTTGAATTGTCTGGTTAGCCATACCAGCTTGCATCTCTGTATTTTCTAAAATTGCATCTACTGATAAACCAGTAATACCTGCTTCACCAAGCCTTACTTGTTTAGTAGCTCGGTTTTCCATAGCTTCTACTCTAGCTTTTAATAGTTCTTGTCCAGACTTCTCAGATTCTTCTTGTTGTCTTCTATCTAAGATAGCCATGTCTCTTCTATAGGCTGCATCTGCATTTGCTCGTAAGGTAGCATTTCTACCTTTAGCTGCACTTTCTTCGTTCTCAGCCTGTACATAGCTCATAACACCTTGACCTATTGTCAAAACTGCTGCAACAACTGGATCACACATTATTTAATTCCTTTGTAAATAAATAAAAATTTTCTTTTTTAACACCATAAGGTTTTTGAAATTTTACATCAAAGCCACACCACTGTAGCCACCTCATAGCTGTCTTATTTTTGTCGTGAACAAAATTATATAAGACTGGATATTTTTCACCTAAGTGATCTACCCACGTTCTACACTCTCTTAAGAATTCTTTTGATATACTTTTTATTGATGATGATGTTAACATCCAAGGCACTCCATAGTTAGTGCCATTAACACAATCAGAAACACCAAACATTCCTATAATCTCATTACCATTGACAATAGTGTACACTTTAGCATTAGGAGCTTTGAATGCTCCCATTAAAGCATCGATTGGTTTATGACCATTCATAGCTTTTATTTCCTCAATGTCTTCTTTTCTTAATCGAGGAGCTAATATTACAGCATGAGTTTTAGTTGCTTCTATTACTTCTGCCATTATATCCTTTGTGATCTGATAGTATAGAAACCCTCCCACTCAGCTTTTTGAAAAGCACAAGGAAGATAACTATCAGAAGTTATTGATATAGTTACTCTGTCATTTTTAGACAGAATAGGAAATCTAAATGTACCATCATCGAGTCTAACCTCTTCGATTAAACTATCAGATTCATTAACAATAATTCCATTAAATTCATAACTACTAGCAGTCCTAGATTTAGGGGTTACGTTAATTACAAAGTGACCAGTATCTTCATAGTCAATACTCATAGTTCTTAACTGCAACCTGCCAGAGTTGACTGTTATAGTGGCATTTTTTTCTTTGACATGTTGCTGTGAGAATTGATAAGTAAATGTATAGGGTATTCCGACTAAAGAAGCTGCTGCATTATAATTACCAGTAGCAGTTACTGTTGTTGTAGATGTTCTAGTAAGTGTAGGAATATCAACACCTTTTCTACTAGACCAAGCTCCTGACTTCACAACCTTTACTGTGTCACTTGTAGGAATAGGGTAAGGCAAAGTCCAAGTCGTAATGTTAGTACCTGAGTTATAAGAACCAGTAAGAGAAGTTTTTCTATCTAGCCTTACATTAAAATCTAAACCAGTATCAGCAGGATATTGTAACTCCATCTTTTCAATATAAACACCATCTGTTCTTGCTACAATTAAGTACAAAGTGTTTTCTAATAAATCAATATTAAGAATAGTATCGTTGTTGGATAGCTCGTAAAATGACCAAGCTGATAAAGCTTTTTTAGCTCTTGTTATTGTTGTTTCACCAGAAGTAAAATACCATCGGTAAACATAGATTCTATTTACATCTCCTGAAGTAATTGCATAAAGAGAATCTTCAGAATTAGATGCAACCATTCTTTTTACATTATTTGGAATGTATTGAGGAACATGAGCTGTAATGTTTGCAGCATTCTTTGTAATATTATCTTCGTCTACAAAGTATTCTCTTACGTTTGTAAATTCACCTTTCTTATATGCAAAGTAAACATTATTACCAGCTCCGACAGGCTGTACATTTGTATCAACCTCAAACTCAGTGGTTGCAGTAATACTAATTGTTTCTGGTGTGAGGTTACCATTAGACTCTAAGATAAATTGTGTTTTATCTGAGAAGAACAATAAACTCTCATTGTAGGGTATAACCTTTTTTAGAATAGAAACACTAGTGTGACTGACTGTCACATCTATAGGTGAATCATCTAATAAAGCTGTAACTGTACTAGGAAAGAAATTAAAGAAATCACCAGCTCTACTAAAAATTACATTCTCATCGGATATAAATCCAAGTCTATTTTTATGAAAGAAAACACCATTAATAGTTTGTCCTACAAAACTTGGGTCAGGAACTGATTCTAAATCTCCTACAGTTCTGTCATCATAAGTAGCTCTGTCAAACGTAAATGCACCACCAGACAAAGAAAGTTTATGTGGCATTGTTGTATTATTTATTTGAAACGTAATACCTGGTTTTACAGTTTCCTCATAGTCACCTCCAGTAGAAGTGGCCTTTACATAGTATTCATCAAACTCGTTACTAGGATCACCTATAATTTTATAGATATCTCCAATACTTACACCTGTAGTTGGAAGCTGAGAGAATTGGTTTTTTTCATCAGCAATACTTCCTGGTGTAGTACCAGTGTTCATAGCAACTGTTGTTTTCTTATTTATAATAAAAGTAAAATCAGCAACAGTTAAAAACTCTAAATCAGTTGAGGGATTACTGCACACTAAATAACCTGTACCATTAGGTGTGTTTACAGTGACAGAGTTACCACTTAGGTCATAGGCAACTACAGATGCAGTTGAATTGTCACTAGTAACAACAACTATATATTGATTGCTTGTATCTCTGTTTACAACATGGATAGCTGCATTACTTAATGATGAAGATGAAATTTTTGCTACATGCTCTGTTGGTGGTCGTTTAAGTAAACCATCAACAACTGAACTTATTCCATTAATTTGACTATCACATTGTGTAAGTTGTCTTAATGTAGCTGGTTGTTGTGAAACACCATTAATTAAATTTGGTATTGATGTACTGACTAAAGGCATTGGTTACCTCAAGGCTCGTCTTAGTACACCCCTGTTAACAATCTTACGAGTGGTAAAGTTGTCATTAAGTACGTTGTAATCTTGTGTTTGTGCTTCTATTTGTTCAAAGTATAATAAAGCTTCATTCTCATCAGCTTGAGTAAATCCTGATAAAGTTTGTGATCCTAATATTCTATTTTGAAATCTTCGTGCTGATTTAACTGTTATATATCTTCTTATATGTTGAGGTAAATCTGTAAATTCTAAGAGTAAAACCATAGTAACAAACAGAGTACCAGTGAAAGTTGTAAAACTTCGTTGCCCTCTATCATATAACCTTGTTCCTCTTTGTACGACATCGGTTTGTAGTGATTGACCAGTAGTATCTACACTAACACAATTAGCAGGTAACTCTATTTCTCCATCTGTATTAGGAGTAATAGGAAAGTTTATTTCTGTATTACAATGTAATCCTCTAGATTGAATTTCTACATTTGTTTCATCTAAAATACTTTCAGCAATAGAAACATCAGCAAGAGTTGCATCATCTAAAGATGAAACTGGAGCTTCACCTATTGATGCAAGCATAATGTTTACAGCTTGTATTTTACTAGTCGGTGTTAATGCCATTTAAATATTCCTAAGTTAAAAAAAGGAGCACCATTACGATGCTCCTTAATTGAGTAGTGTTATGCTGTTTGAATTTGAACAGCCGCTTCTGGCCTGAGCACTGCGTGGCCACTCGCGTATTTCGCGACAAGTAGTGTCCCTTGACGGCGAATATCGTATTCCGATTCGACTGCAAGATCCATTAATTTAACTGTACCCACAGCAGATGGGTGTGTAATAATGGCAACTGTATTTGCAGCAGCAGCTACCTGTTGTCCATTAGCACCACCAGCATCTACACCAGTACCAGTGATATTGGCAGTTGGTAGATGAGGTACTTTGATTAAATTAATACCAGCTAACTGAGGAACTTGTCCTGTTGCGATTGAACCTTGACCTGAAAAGTCAACATTCACAGCATTTGTTCCATTAGCTAAAAGATAATATTGCTCTGGTTTTAAGAAACAATATCTGTCTTCTGCTGGTACATAGTTGTCATCCAATGTTTCGGCTGCTGAGAAAATACTAGCAATTAAAGATGTTGCACTAGTATTCGCATCGGAATCAGTAATGACTGTGCCTGATGGATAACTTGTATCACCTACATTGGCTGTAGACGTATTTGCAGCAGCAACCATCATTTGTAAAACGTGCTTATCCATTTGGAAAGCAAGTGCTCTACCCATCTCTTGCGAGTAGACAGATCTTACGTCATAATGATTTTTAGCTTCGTCTATTGATGCTATAAAGTGATGTGATATTAATAGGTCATTGATTTGAATGATTTTCTCGTTGTGGTTCAAATCTGTACCTACGATTTCAGCTCCAGGAGTGTGGTAAGCAGCACTTGATCTTCCCATAACTGGAAAGCTTGCACTTTTTCCTGAAGATATTTGTCGGACAAGATGTTTGTCCATTGTTACGGCAGTTCTTTCAAATGATTCCATAACCTCACCACTGAACACTTTAAGAAATAAAGAGTTTGCATTAGCATAGTTACTATCATTTGCATTAACTGCACCGAGTCTTGAGACTGTTGCATTAGTCATGTTTTATCTCCTTGATAAAATAAGTTAATATAAATGTTTTCTATCTACACCTTACTTCGCAAAAGTATTCTCCTCGGAGAGTTTTGTTCGTTTTGGTTTTGATTAGAGTTTGGAACGAGCCAACTTATCTTGAACTTCTTGTTGATAAGATGGATCTTTACGATACTCTGGTTTTGCCATGTCAGCAGTGACTTGACTCCAGTTATCATATCCGACTCCAGTGGATGCAGCAGATTTACCACCAACTAGTGATGGGTCTGTGCCCTCTGAACTTGTATATCTAGCATTTAAACCTTGTACTGCAAGATTTATTTGAGCTACATCAGAACTGTTAACAGCAGTGTTGAAAGCATTAACTTCATCTTTTGATAAACTATCTTTCGCCCAGTTAACCATTTCTGTATAATGTTCTTTACCACCTACAGTATTGTAAACTTGGTTTTGAACATTTGTTGCTAGTGCCTGTTGACCTTGAATATATTGGTCAACGACATTTCTTGGTATACCTTTTTGTTCCATCTCAGCATAGCTTGAGTCAGAAAGACTACCATTTGTATTATATTCATTTGAATACTTACCAAAATCTAAACCGACAGACTCCAATGCTTCTTCTGCATTTTCACCTTGTATTTCTAAAGTATCATCTTTAGGTTTTTCTGTTGGTTGTTCTTTTGGTTCTTCAGCTTTTTGTTTTTGTGTAAGCTTTGTGTATTCACCTTGAAGTGAGTCATAAGCTTTTGCTAAGTCTTCAGGAGACTTAAACTTTTCTTGTAACCACTCAGGTCGTTCTTGTGTTGTTGTTACTTCTTCCTTAACTTCTTCTTGAGGTTTTTCGGAAGTAGTTTCTTCTGATTTTATTGTAACTGTTTCAACCATGATTAACTCTTTACAATAATTGAGCCTTGAGCATTACGATACTTTTTGCCTGCTTCGGCAGTTTGTGCATTCCATAATGGTAGGTCTTCAATTTTTAGTTCTTTAGTCTTGGTTTCTTCTTTTGGATTATCCTTATCACTAAGGGTCTTACTCAGTTTCATTTGTAGTTCCTTGTTGTTGTTGTGGTTGCTGGAGATTTTGAGCTGAAGCTTTAGCATATTCTTTTACAGCTCCAGGTGCAGCTTTCTCCATAGCAGAGTTTAACATTTGTTGCTGCATAGCTTGCTGCTGTTCTTGAACTTCAGCAGCTAGTTGCTCGTCAGTTTTAATTAGACCTGACGTATCTATTCCATGACCAGTAGCTAACCTAGTTATCAAGTCACCAAAGTCAACTCTTTGAATTGTTTCTGGATTAGCTTGAGCTAGTTGAATAACATCTGTCATAAAGGTTCTAAGCTTATTAAGATCATTACCTCTACCAAGAGCTTCAATACCAGTTATAATTACTGGAGCTACTTTGTCTTTTGGAATCTTTGGTATCTTACCACTTGATGACATCCTTTGCATAAGAATATTAACAATAGGTAATTGCATTTCTTGAGATAGAATAGAGTAAACACCACCGAGTGCTGTCTCTAATTCTTGAGCCATATATCTAATTTCTTCAGCAGTAACTCTTTCAGCTTTTCTTTGTATTGCAGAGTTAAGTAAGAAATCAAATGCTAGTCGTTCTTCAATTCTTGTAATAGCTTGAAGAGACACTTGCATGTCTGCTCTTTTTTCAGTTTGTAAAACTCGTACATCATCAGGTTGACCAGTAATCACTGCACCATTTTCAGCTTCAGCTATATCTCTTTTTCGTGTAGTAGCATTAGGCCTTACTAAGAATACAACTTTAGATGTAGCAGCAGCAGCTTCAACCAATGCTTCGGTCAAACCCTCTAGACTTTTTAAGTCTCCTATAAATTCTTCACAGTAACTTCTACCATAATCTTCATTATCAATCCTAACCATTCTTAATGGTATAAAAGGTAAAAGTTCTTTTTTGTATCTTCCTTGTGACTTAGGAATAATTACATCTTTAACTTCTTGTTGAACATTATAAAAATCACCATCTTTTGTGACAACAGTAAATACTTCAACATCTTCATCTTGATTTTTTATGTCAGCTTGTTGTCTAATTTCTTCATCAAGTGACATCGGTGAAACCATTTCTTTTACAATAATTTCTAATACCTCACCTTGTGGATCTCTTTTTACACCAAAAGAATGTAAAGGAAAAACTCTTAGATTTCCTTTTTTAGGTAAATGTAATAATACGTTACCACCTACAATTAAATGCTTAAGAGCTTCAAATACTGGAACTCTTATAGCTGAATTTTCAACTTCAGCCTGTATTTCTCTTTCTATATTAGCAAGTGTATCTTCTACTTTTGTTTTTAAACCAGGTTGATTAACTAATTCTTTTTTAGTTTTTGAGTCAACAGACAATCTAAAGAAAGGACTATTAGGTGGAAACAATAACAGTAATAGTTTACTAGCAAGATTGTTTACACCTCGTGAACCAACAGATTGATAGGGTTGATATAAATCATTACTATAAGAAAAACCCTCATAAGGTAATAAAGAGGGTATAGTTAACTCAGCACATTCTCGTGCTCTATCAAGATAAAGTTCTCTTTCTGTTGCTAACTTTTCGTATCTGCCTGATGCACTCATATTAATTAGGTATGTTTAAACCTGAACCACTACCATAAGAACCACCTAGTGCTGTATCAGAACCAGTAGTTCTCAACGAGCTTCTTCCTTTTTTCTTTTTCTTTTGTGACTCATTATCCACTAACTCTGGTGTCTCAATATCTGATGGATCAGTAAGAGGAGGAGGTGGTGGGGGTGCAGGTGGGGGTTTTGGAGCACTAAATACACACATATTATTCTTCCTTGTTTTCTTCGTTTTCTTTTAATGTTATTAACCATTGAACAACTGACCTTTGACCAGATTTAAACCATATCTCTCTATCAGTAAGTTTTATATCTGGACACTCATTTGGAAAAATCTTATCGAGTTCGTCTATAAGATCTTCTAATTTATAAGGTAATTGTTCCATGAAATGTTTCTAAAACCATTAGTACAGCTATCTTACTGGACAAGCTCCTGTTGCACATTCATCATCCTTTAGCTCTTCTAATGAATTTGCCGAGTTAATATCTATAGGTTCTAATTGTTTTACATACTCATCGTGTTCTTCTTTAGTTACTACTTCTTGCGGTAAGTAAGGATAACCAAGGTCAGAAGCTGATTTTGTAGGGTCATTTCTGTAAAGAAAAGAAACACCTATGTAAATATCCCAATTCTTAAGTAACCATTCTATTATTGCTGGAACTTCTTTTTTATCATACGAGATTGTAACTGAGCAGTTATGGTCAACATAGTTTTCCATTAACAGTTTATATCTATCTAGTTGATCAACTGCTGCTTCCAAGTTTACTTCTTTACCATCTACTTCTGTAAAATCAACATTGTCATGACAAACAGGAAATGTAACTAAAACACTTGTATCATCATAAGGATTATCCATAACCTTGTAGTTACTTTGTTTTAATTTTTTTACAAGAGGATCACTTTTAGAAAAGTTAATGTTATTAAATATGTATTTACCTAATGGTTTATGTACTCCCTCAGTAGTGTCCATTATTTTAGATAAAGTTCCACTTGGCTTAACAGTAGTCACAGCTTTAGGTCTTGGCATATTAAGTTCTTCAGCCATACTTTCAGCTCCCTTAACTGCTATTTCTTTTAATCCTTTAAATGATTTAGCAGAGTCACAATGTTCCCAACTTACAATTCCAGTTAGGCCAACTCCACATAATCGTAAGAAATTATTAAGCTCATGCCATGTGTCAGCTAACACTCCATCTTTTAGATTAACACAAGTTTGTCTATAGTTAGCTCTTGCAATTAAATAAATAGCTCTAAGTAAACCCTCCCAATCACCATTAAATTTTCCTAAATCACACTCGACTAAGTTACAAAAATTTTTGTTACCTAAAAGTATTTCTGCACAGGGGTTGAGTCCTTTAAACCATGCTGCTTTTCTTTTTGCTGTTTCAGCATTTATAAAACCAGGTTCTGAACCTCCAGCTTCTTCCATTAATTTAAATATATAATGTAGTTCTGCTTTTGTAGGTTTTTGATGAAACACTAATGAGTTATTAGATTGGCTTCTTTGTGGGTTGTCATTGAAATGATCTTTCTTAGCTTTAGCAAAATCTTCCCACTCAGGACTATTATAATCTAATAAGCATATCTCTGCTGATCGTCTACTTGATAGTACAGTTCCTACCCAATTAATAATGTCCAAAATATCCAAATGGCTAAGAAGATTACCAGACCTCCTATTAAGTATGTCAACGATTTGTAAAAATGCTTTTGACAAAAGTTTATCGCCTTGAGAAATCCAACCATAACCTGAGAGTCTCGAACCCTCTGGCCTAATTTCAGAGAAGTCAATAACCAGTTTTTCACAGTCATACTTACCAGCAAGAAGTTTTCCAAGACCTTTGCACCAACTTTCGGCACTATCCCCAATACTAACTTTCCAAAGTTTTTTATCTTTGTCATAAAATTCAATGTTGTCATTTCTACCTCCTTTTGTTTTTCGTTTTGTTCGGACAACTTCAACATTATGAATATAGTTTTGAAATCCATTTAAAGTTCCAGTGACTGGTTGGAAACCCACACCACACCCCTGAAGCAATAACCAGAAAGCATCCACTATATCATAAACTGTTTCTACTCTTAGAAAGCTACAATTAAACTGAGAAGCTTCTCTTTTTTTAGAGACTTCAGTTCCACCTAACCATAGTGTTCTACCAGCTACAGATACTTTTCTTTCTAGAAGTAACTTTTTTAATTCAGTAAGCTCTTGTGACTCTTCATAATTTAAATCATGTTTCTTAGCTCTAATCCATAACCATCTTTGATGACTAATAACTCTGCTTATAGTTTCTTTCCATGTTTCAAATTTGTCATTATCTAATGGTCGATTATAAGTTCTTCTTGTAATTACTTCTGCTCTCGTAGATACCATCTAGTTGTTCTCCTTTTTTTTAAATAGTTCCCATTTGTTTAAGTTGTATTTTTTAAACCAGACTGATGGTTCGTTACATTTAGCTGCTCTAAATTTTCTTAGAGGATATTTTTCTTCGTACACTTCTATAAGTTCAATAACTGCTGACTTGCAGTCTGAAACTAATTGATTAGGATAGTGCTTCATATGAAGCTTGTTATTTAACTCAAACCACAAAGTGACAATGAACCAATCAAACATCTAACCCTAAATTTTTCCTAGCATTTTGTCTGATTAAAAAAGTTTTCTTATCGTAACACCCCCACCCTTGAATCATTTCTGGATGAGTTAATGTTTTATCTATATATTCATTTATGACATTTGTAATGTGGTTAACTTCACACTTCTCAACACCACCATAAATTTTTTCTTCACCAGTAATTAAAAACAGTATTAATACCCATTTCATTTTAAACCTGCTTCTTCTCTAAGATTTTCTTCATCTGTAATTAAAAAATCAATATAAGCTCTAGCTTTTTTAAGATCCTCAATGTGACCTCTATCTTGATATCTACATATGTATTTAATTACATTTCCCTGACAGAAACTTAATTCGTTAGCGAGTATAAAATTTATTGGTTGAATTTTGTGCTGACTATAATGGTCAGGATTAATTGCTTTATCTTTTTCTTCTCTTAATGCTTTCGCAATATCATAATACATTTGGACTCCATAGTTTTATTTGTTTGTTTTTAAAATCGTAATCACTAGCTCGTAAGATTCGAGCCATGCGAGCTTGTAACAAAGCTTCGTTTTCATCTAAGTTTGCTTTGGCAAAACAATCTAAAACAACTTGCCAAGAACATTCCTTAGTTAAAATTTTATCAGCAGTTACAGCTCCTATACCTGGTACACCTGAATAACCATCAGTTGCATCACCAGTCAGTGTTTGTTTTAGAAAGTTGTAGTCAGCTACTTCTTCACCTATCTCGTGTAGTTGTCCACTTTTCCATAACAATCCTGGAATAGTCATTAGGTCTTTATCTTCAGATACAACAATTTTCTTATCTTTAATAAGAGTAGGATGTGTAGATAAAATTCCTAATACATCATCAGCTTCAAGTTCAGGTCTTACATAAGTTTCATAATTATCTGTAATCCAGTTAACTAATGCTTTGTAGCAGACAGGTTTTCTTATTTTTTTTCTATTTACTTTGTAATTAGGATTAATCTTTTTTCTAAAGTTTTCCTTATCAGTAAAAGCAAAAACAACTTTGTTGGCTTCAGTTGCTTCAAGCAAATGATCTACATATTGTTTTATTAAATTAGAAGCTTCCTTTCGGTCACTCCAAAGTGTCCAGACATCTTCACCCCAGTCAACCTCATGCTCACTTGCAGAGGAATATTGATAAGCACAGATATCTCCATCAATTAGTAATGTTGTCATTTAGTGCCTTTGTGGATAGGTCTATGTTTAATAAACCTTATCTTTTTTGTATGAGGATTATAATGTAGGTATCTAACACCGAGCTTTTTTTGTATTGAAGTTCGTGAAGATAACCTGCCATCCTTATAACTTTTAACGTCAACTAATAACAATTCACCAGAGTTTACATTTAGAGCTATCAAATCAACAGCTCCAGATTGACCACTATTTCTAAACACCTCATATCCTTTTGACCATAGCCAAGCTATACAATGGTGCTCTGCTATATCTCCTTTACGTTGAGGACTAATGTGTTTGAGACCAATCTTTTCCCACTCGGTATTCGCAATCCAACTCACATCGGAAGCTAAACTTTTTCTCTGAGTTTCGGATTGCTTGCTTTGCGAGTTTTCCAAGCTCATCAGCATGCTCCTTTCTTGTTTCAATTTGTATTTCATCATGAACCCATGCTACTTGTTTGCAGTCTAAGTTATGCTGATGGATTAATTCGTGGACATCTATAATCCACTGTTTACAAATCAATGCTCCTGATGATTGCAGTAAAGTATTCAGAGCTTTGTGAGCTGACCTAATCTTTAGTTGCCTACCATCAAGACCTTTGATGTAACCTTTAGTTGCTTTTTGTTGTACGTCTTCTATTAATCTTTTGAGTGCTGGTGTTCTTTTCATAAAATCAGAAATAATTTTCTTTCCTGCCTTTACGTCTTTACCAAGTATCTCTCCCATCTTAGCTGCACCACAACCATAGACTAATGCATAAATAAAAGTCTTAGCTTGTGCTCGTGTGTCTAAGCCTGCTGCTTTTTGGTTTGCAGTGTGTATGTCTCCATCTAAAACTTCTTTAATGTAAGTTCCATTATCATAACGAGACATATAGTGAGCTAAACATCGCAGCTCTAATCCTGACACATCAATACCAACTAGAACATTATCATCATCTACAGTAAATAATTCTCGACACTCTTTACCATAAGCAACAGTAGTAGCAGGGACTTGTCCTACGTTAGGATGACTGTGGGTAGCTCGACCAGTTACTGCTCCATTAGTATTTACACTTCCATAAATCCTATTGTTCTTAACAAGTTTTAACCAAGCTTGTCTTCCCTCGGCTAACTGTCCTATTCTTTTTTCTATTGTGTAATACTCAACAAGAACTTTTGATTCAGGGTAAGGTAAACTTTTTAGAACATCTTCATCTACTTTCGGTTTACCATCATTTGTATATTGTTTAGGTTTCCATCCTCTAAGATTTATTAATCTATTTGCAACATGATCTCTAGAGCTTGGATTAAATTCTATAACCTGAACTTTTTCAATTAATATTCCTTTTCTGTACCCTAGCTTTTTGTTATTTACTTTTGGTATAAAAGGAGTTCTTACTTCCCAGTCAGGAAAAGAATCTTTAAGTTTTTGTTTAAGGCTTTCTCTTTTTGCAGCAAGCTCACTATACAATCGTTGAGCTTTAGTAGTATTAAATTTAAAACCATTACACTCTTGCCTATAAATTATTTCAGCTAATCTATGTTCAAGTTCTATTGACTCTTCACTATAATTTTTTTCATAAATCTTTTTCCAAAGGGAGTCAGTGACATGAACATCTTGAATACAATATGATAACATCTCATCATTAAATTGTTCCCAAGATCCTGTGTAGTCTCCCTTAGTGTTTCCTAATCTAACACCCCAAGCTTGTAATGAGTGTCTACCAATTAGCTTTGTCGGAAAATCTTTTGTTTGAAAATCTCGTTCTTTGATATCTGACCAGATCAAACGAGTTAAGACTAAAGTGTCTCTGACCTTACCTTTGTAATTAAAGTTATATACTTTTTTTAAAGCTGGTAAGTCAAACTTAATTATGTTGTGACCTATAATACAGTCAGCTTGCTCCAATCTTTTAAGACCATCTTGAATATTATCAGTATAAGTTTCAACCTTATTTGTAGATGTATCTTTTAAAACAAGACAATGAACTCTATCCAAGTCATCAAGCAGTCCATTTGTTTCAATATCAAATATAATCATTCGTCTTTTGGTAGATAAACCATTACAAAAGAACCACACTCAGGACAACTTAGGTTTGTTTCCATACAAAACTCAGGGTCTTCATGATCAATGTCATGGTCACCACCCCAAATTAATTCAGTTCCACAATGCCAACATTTCATTAGTGCACACTCCTTATTTCTATAATTATTTTTTCAGCTTCTTCGTATTCCTCTGCAAGCTCATCTAATAAATCTTGCATGTATATTTGACTCACAACATCAGGTGCATAGAGAACTAATGGCTCTCCATTCTTTTGTATTTTTTTAATAGCTCGTTCAAGAGTCTTCCCTAAGTTATAAAGGTTGTCATCAGTAGTCATCATTGACATCCTCTAACAGTCTTCCAGTTTCAGGGTTATATATCAGGTGACCACATGTTCCAGTCTCTCCAGTAAAACGATTTTTAAGAACTCTTATTGTTGTTCTGTTCGGATCATCAGCTTGTTGATTTCGTTCTAAACTTAAAACCATGTCTGATAGTTGAGCAATACTATGACTACCTCTTAGGTTAGTAAGTGAGATATTTTTACCCTCTTCAAAAGATGTTTCTGACTTAGGCCTATTAAGATGTGAGACACAAAGTAAACAGATGTTTAACTCTTGCACTAAGGTTCTTAAGTTAGTCACAAAGTTATCAATCATACGTCTTTCATCAGTTTGTAAGTTTGTAGAAAGAGCTATGTGAAGATGATCTAAAATAATAAACTTACATCCACATGACTGTGCAAAATATCTAATCCTTGACTGTAAGTTATCAAGCTCGGTTGCACCAAAGCTGTCATAAAGATATACCCTGCCAGAACCAACAGTCCGATTGTAAGGCTCAACCAAGTCATCAAAAGAAACATCGTTGCACTCCAGATGTAAAGGTCTCTCGACCTCAATGCCCATAAGACCAAGTGCAGTCCTTTTGATACTTTCTTCCAACATAATAAAACCAACACTTTCGCCTCCTTTAATAAGACTGTGACCTATCTCTCTAACAAAAGATGATTTACCAATTCCTGATCCTGCACAAATTGTTACAAGCTCACCACATCTAAGTCCTTTTGTTTTTTCGTTAAGAGATTTGTAAGGATAGTCTGATGAATAAACTAATTCGTTTTTACTAATTACATCCCAAATGTCTCGACCATCTACTATGCCATCAGGTCTAAAAGTTTTTGCTTCCCATATTGAATTAAGCAGCTCCTTAACTTTACCTTTTACAACCATATCATTAGGATCTTTTTCTGATATACGAGCAATCTTTGCTTTTCCTGGAGCTATAAGTTGAGCACAATCTTGAGCAGCTTGTTGGCCAGCTTCATCCATATCAAATAAAAACACAACAGTTTCATAACTATTAAGAAACTCTAGTGATTTGCGAATATCATTTTTAGCCGAACTTGCACTTCGTACTGAGACTACAGAATACTTATGATTAAAACATTGAGATAGTGATATACAATCTAGCTCACCCTCTACCACAGTAATCATCTTACCACCCTGTCTCCAAAGCCATTCGCCATAGAGCAAACAAGAGTCGGTGTCACCTATAAATTTAAACTGTTTGTTTGGGTATCTAAGTTTTTGTGCAACAACTTTATTATTTAAATAGTAGTTGGCAATCTGAAAAGATTTACCATTTTCCTTACCTACTTTGTAACCAAACTTATCACATGACTCAGCAGTAATATGTCTTTTACTTAATGCTTTTATTTCACCATCATAAAATTTTTTATCTAATTCTTTTTCCATATACTCCTCTCCTTGATGACCACATCCAGGTGTGAAACAAAAACTACCATTAGAATAAACTGCTAAGTTGTTTTTACTTCCACACTTTGGACATGGCGAATGATGTAAAAAATGTGAGTTAGATTTCAACATCGCTGGGAGGAGTAACATTTAGATCGACATTGTGATCTACCCATGCTTTTACATCAAATGATGGACACTCTTTTCTATCATCTAGATTGTAATGCCCAACAATTTCTGCATCAGGATAGTCTTTTGTAAGACTAAGAAGTAACATTTGTAATGCAGAAAACTGTTCGTCTGTGAAATTATCTTCAGCTTTTAAATCATCATCAACTCCACCAACAAGAGCTACACCTATGCTCTGGGAGTTGTACCCTTTTACATGAGCACCAACAACATTAATATCTCTACCATTTTCTATAGTGCCATCTCTTTTAATAACTTTATGATATCCTATGTCTAACCACCCTTGACCTCTGTGAATTTTTCTAACCCACTCAGCATCAATATCCATTTCAGGTTTGGTGGCAGTACAGTGCACTACAATGTAATTAGTTTTTCTTCTTTCTGTCATCTAAACATCTCCTTATAGCTTTGATTCGTTGTTGTTGTTTTGGCTCTCTAATCCATGCAGCAGGAATAGAGACATCAGAAAAGTTAAAACCAAACCGATCACACCACATGGCATAAGTTGTTTTGCTTTTCTTTCCGATTCTTGTTCTTGAGTTACTAAACACAAATCGTATATCAAGATCAGGATGTTGCTCTTTAATAAGCTTATGTTTTGATCTGTCACTCGACACAAATTGTCCTTTAGCTTCAATGATAATTCCATTAGGTAAAATAAAATCTGGTGTATATTTTGAAGTTGGCTTGGAGTATTTAACTGTAAGTGTTTCATACTCAAACTTAATTCTTTGTTGGCACAACTGACTTGCAATCTCTTTCTCCAAACCACTTCTAAATTTTCTCGGACTAGAAATCGTCTGTTTCCTCTGATACTTCATCTTCCTCTGTGGTTGAATCTGTATCAGGTGCTTCATAACCTTTTTCTTCTTTAAATCCATGACTGCCCATATCTCCATCTTTACCTGAAACAAGCTCTATAATTTGGACTGCTTTAAGTCGCATGGTACATCCATAATTACTACCTGCTAGGTAAGGAATTAACAAAGCACTAACTTTACACTTTGTTCCTCCCCAAATTTGTTCATTAGTAAGCTTGCGACCTTTAGCATCAACAACAACTGGTTTCATATCAGCTTGTGTTCCATCCTTAAGATTAATCTTTGATTTTTGTTTAAAATTAAAAACAAAATTACCAGTGGGTTGATCCTGATCGTCTAACTCTTCTTTGTATGGTAAGTTGTTTGGAACTATTTTTTTTCCCTTACCTAGCTCTTTAGCTTTAGCAACAGTATCTTCTATCTTTTTAATAAGTGGAGCTGCTTGTTCTTTAGTAAGAATCAAACCAAGCTTGTATTCACCAGGATTTGAATATTGATCGTCTGGGTAGTTAAGCCAAGGGTATCTTGCTATACCGATGTCGGTAACTATTTGTTCAAATTTATTTGCCATATCTATTCCTTTCTAAAAGTAGCAACACATAGATTTAATACCTATGTGGATTAGTTATTATGAAAAAAAGAACTCAGATTCTAATACCTGATCTATAATTAGATCTCCTTTTTTTGGTGGCATCGGAACTTCATCCTTTTTTGATTCAGGAAGCATTGAAATAATGTCATTCCTAAAATCCATTAACACATCATGGCTCTTGTAGATATCAACAAAAGTTGCTCTACAACATTCACCAAGACGTTCTACATCAGCAGCTAGTGTTCCATAACTATCGTGCACCATAGCAAAATCTTTTATACCCTCTGCAAAAGCAGTGCATAAAGTCATTTGTAAATGGCAACTATCAAGAGCATGCACCCAGTTAGGTGAAACTCCTGCTGCTTGTTTTCTTTTATCCCACTTACTATTAAGATTCTCATTTGAAACTTTAAGTTGTGGTCTAAAAACTTTTCCCATTAGTTTTGTTTGTATTTGTAGTGGCTTGTAGTTTTCGTAAGCTTGTTGCACTGGAAAACCCATAGGTGTATACCACACTATAGGAATACCCTCGGCACTGGCAATTCGTGCGACATCTTGTAACCATTTCATTACCTTAGATGCAGCTTCAATTACATCACTGGCCACCTGCCACATAATTTTTGCAAGGTAGCTACAAGCTTTTAATAGCTCATCACCAAAAGGGTGCATGTGACCTTTCTCTTTTCTTTTTTGAACTATTTCATTTACAAAATCAGTCCAGGAATATTGTCTACTGCCATAGCATATTGTCATGGTAGGTCTTTTAGCTATACTTCTATCAACACCAAAATCTAACCACTTTTTAGCAAAGGGGTTTTCTTCTTTTTGTAATTTCAGTATTACATTGTCTGCAACCTTTTGATAAATATCAGCAGGTACTTCACTTGGAATCATATTAACTTGTTTGCCAGTTACTAAGCTTCGTATTGATGCACTAAAGTGCTGAAGACCTGAACAAGTTGCATCCATAGATATTGGCAGTGAACTTTTGTATTCTGTTCCTTGATCTAAAAAATTTCTCCATTCTAAACAAAATGCTAAAAACTGCCAGGGGTCATCTGCATCCATCCAAAATTTATTGTTGTAAGGATCTTCGGCTGAAGCTTTTATGTTATCACTATTTTTTTCAACAAAATCTATTCGATCTTGAAAGGAGCACTTATCATATCCAAAACAATTAGAGCCATGAATTGCAAGATAGCATGCACCTTGCTCACCTAATGATTTTGCATTGGCAAAAGTTAGTAATGCTTTTTGATAATCAGCTCCTTGTGGATTTAAAAAGGCAGTAGTTGCATATAACCTACCTCTAAAATCTAATTGATAAGGAAAGTAAAACTTATAGGTGTAAAACTTATCAGCTAACTCAAATGTTTTTGCACATTGTATCTGCTTTGATTTATGTCTTTCTACCTCACCATACCACACTACCATCTGAGCTTTATACTTTCTAAGTATCTCTTTGTTTTTTAATGACTCTTCACTTGGTTTAATTGGTTTCTCATCTTTAAGATCACCAGGAATTGATCCAACAGTATGACCTTTCTCCCAAAAATGTTTTTGTACTTTTAAAATTTCTCTATTAATAACAAAAGGTGTTTCCTGACAAATATTTATAGAATCATAAACACCAGTCATATCTTTCTCAGATAACTCTTGAAGATATTTATTGTTTTTTGTTTTAACAACAGTAAGTGGTGGTAGATGGTTAGAGTAATAGCCACCTCCATAAGGTGACTGCCATAACTTTGGTATTACAACTGTTGGTAATCTTTCAGGATGTAATATTGAACCTCTAAGTTTTTTTTCTTTTATCCATTTAATACATTTATCAGTTGGACTAATAAATTTTTGTACCTTTTTACCTTTTCTAAAATCTAACTCTGAAAATAAATCACTTACTAATTCTACTATGACATATAAAGTTCTTCCTACTCGGAGTTTATCTTTTACAGTCCACTCTATTCTTTGGAGACCATCTCTTTGTGATGCTTCTAGGTATTTTCTGCGACTATATTCATATCCTGCATTTCTACTTTTTAAATCTGAATAAATTTTAGTAAACAATTCTGGGTTTTGTTCTGCCATAGCTTCACAATTTATTTCGTCTAAAATGTGTTTGCCAATTTTTATAAATGTAGATGTAGCAGGTTTTCTTCTAGTTGCATTGTTAAGTAAAGTCTTCAGTGTAATAATTGCTGCTTTATCAGGTTCTATTAATTGTAAGTTCTCAATAGCTTGTGCTCTTAGCACTGGACTGTTCTTTGCTTTTTCATTGGCTATATACTCATCAAGTTTATCAGCCACTGGTTGTATGTAATGTTTAACTAAATACTTGGCATAATCTGTAGTTGCTTCCTGACCTCTGTCTTTTTTCTTTTCGTTGTTTTTCTCATATCTGTTGATGCCTAGCACTCGACTCTCAAGCTCTAAGTTTATTTGTTCCTCAAGGTTTACTTGCTCTTTTATCTTATCTGCCATTACTACTCCTTATAACTGACATTAAATACAACCATATAGGCATTAAAATCATCGGTTGACATAGAGACAAGGCTATTTTGTTGGGAAGGAAATCAAAGAATGCCGAGGTGCAAGGAAGATGCTTAAGATTTTGAATCCTTTGCATAAAATCAACCCTTGCTCACTGTGGCTTTCAAAGTAGCCAATGTCACTATGTCACCAAATCGTGTCACTTTAGTGTCACCACTTTGTTAGACTGTAATATGTCTCTTGCTTGCTCTAAGTTCTTATCACATAAGTGAGCATAACGTAGAGTTGTTTGCATGGATTTGTGACCCATCCACTTCATAACCACAGTCAGTGGTACACCTTTTTGTACCAGTCGAGATGCACAAGTGTGTCGGCAAATGTGTGGTACAAAATCTTCATCATTCCTATCTAAATGAATCCTTACTCGATTCCACCAAGCTCTAACCTGATGGTCTTTAAAAATAAACCTATTGTATTTCTTTAATATACTCGCAGCTCTATCAGTCAAATATACAGTCCTCTCTAAATCATTCTTACTACCATAGACAATCATAGAATTATCTTTTTCGTTTAAGTCTTTAAAAGAAACTTTGAGAGCTTCACTTCTCCAACGTAGTCCAGTGTCTATTAAGAATACTACAAAGTCAGAGAACTCTTTGTTGCACTGGTCAAGAAATTTTGTGATCTTTGCTTCGTCATCATCAGATAAAAAACTAAGTCTACCTTTACCCTCTTTAAGTTGTTCAAGTTTAGGTTGATGCTCTAGTGCACCTATCTTAACTGCATATCTAAATGACCTACTCATGACTGCATTGTATCGATTAACTGTTGCATTAGATACTTTACGTTGTTCTGTGAGGTGGTCTCTAATTTCTTCCAAGTGTCTATACTTAATGCAGCTTACTGGTAAGTTTTTACCTAAGATATCCATAATGAGTTTCATCTTAGAAAAACTATTTAGTTTAACCTCATGCTCATAGAATCGTTTATGTACGTCAGAAAATAAGTTCTCTAAAGTGTATATAGATTTTACCTTTTTACCAGTTGGTATAGGTAAACCTTTTTCTAGTGCATGCATCACTTCAGCATAAAACAACTTAGCTTCACTTTGTGTTGCAAACACTGGCCTTATTCTCTGTGGCTTGTGATCTTTACCAAGAAAACAATCAGCAATCCACTTGTTTCCTCTAAATATTACTCCCACAAATGCTCCTCTCTATAAGACTAGTATCACATGGTAGAGGTGGTGGGACTTGAACCCACAAGAACCGAAGTTCACTGGATTTTGAATCCAGCATGTTTACCAATTTCATCACACCTCCTAATGTATACAAGAATTTAATTTTGTATGTATTCTCTCAGCTAATCTCTCACCTTTATATGTAAGTTTGACTAGCTTGTTTCTCCTATCAGTAGGGTCTTCAAAAGACTCTACAAGCTCGTGACCTTTCTCTCTATGCCTATTTATTGCAGATAAAGTTGCAACATTTCTAGACAGTGTTGATTGTGGCATATTTAAGTTTACTACTAGTTTCTGCATTGAGATACTCTCACTTGCCATAGCAACATTTAAAAATGTTCTCATTGTCTGTACTAGCATTTCTGAGTCGTATTCTTGAAAACACTGATAAATGTCATCAAGACAAGCAAAACTTTTATTTTGCTTTACTTTTTTTGTATTCATTAATTACTCCTCTTGGTGTTATGACACACCTCATTTTATGTATACCTAGAATATACTCTCTAGTGGATATCTTTTCCACAAAAAACAAATTCGAATTTTTTACATTGTATTCCACATAAAAAAACCAGAAATATAAATTAAAACACATAAACATTTTTGTAATCTCCTCCAAGTAGTGTTCTACATAAGTTCTACTAAAAAAGTGCATCATAGTAAATACCCTTTTCTAATAATTTTTTATATTTGACTGCTTCTAAATAATGTTTATCAGCAACCATGTCCAAACACAATACTGAGTAATTTCTCGCCAGTATTAAGTTATCATCATATGCCTTTTGGCAGCTTATGATTCTTGTGTCAGAGTCAGCACCAGTATACTTCGTCATCACTCTCCTCCTCTGTTATATCTTCATCTTCAATTATGTATTTATAACCTTTAGGCATATTTTCTACATCAACAACACACCCTCCCTGGACTTTTATTATAATTACTTTACTCATCAGTTACTCCTTTTTATTTCTCATAAGTATTGATATTATTTTGTTTCTCATAAGTATTATGTTATAACCTCCTTAGAGCCAGGAGAATTAGTTACTCGCCTGGCTCATAATTTATTGGTTAATGGTTTTCTTCCCCACTCTTACAAGGTAAATTAAAATGATATCTTAATCTTCCTCCCTTATATGTTCATTAATAACACCAAGTATTTTACCAATGTTTGGGTCAATAGATGTTATTTCTAATTCTTCAATAGAATCTTCATCAACATCTAAGTCTTCCCCCATCCATTGCTGCTCTTCGTCTTTCCAGTCCTTAACATCTTCCTCAGTGCCAAAGGTTACTGTTATTCCTCCATCTTCGTGGACAGTTCTTTTATATATTTTTTCTTTTTTAGTCATAATAATGTTACTCCTTTTTTTTAGTTAATGACATAAAAGGAGACCTTAACGAGCTCCCCTTTTCAAAATTATTATTTATCATCGGTGTCATTTAAACTTATATTGTTATTTCTCCTTAGTTGTAATTGGCTTAGTGTATAGCCATATTTTTTAGTTAATAGTTCAGTGACCAGTTGCGGCCTATCATTTAGCATTAATAAAAGTGTTTTTTCATTGTTATAATTTGACATTGTGCGTCACTCCTCTTCATCAGGGTTAATATGCCTATCTGGAAGTATTTTATCCATTCTTTCAGTGTAATCAGATTGTATGAATACATCTGTTTGAATGTCTGGGTTCCAGTGGTCATCAGCCACATCTTTTTCAGCATTTATTTTTGCTTCAGCTTCTTTTTTAGTCTTGGCTTCAACAATAAACTCTGCAAAGGTAGACTGATTTTTAATAACTCTTACATTCCATTCGTAAATTTTGTTTTTATTCATTGTTAGTTACTCCTTAAATTTATTTATCTAGATTATTATTAAAGTTTTTTATTTGTTTAGTTGTTAATTTATTTTTTTGTGTTTGCTCATAAAATTGAGCAGTGTTAGTTCTATCAATACAAGTTATAGATGAACTTTCAGAAAAGTGGTTAATAACGTCTAAAACCTTTTCTATTTCAATTGTATTAATATCAAGTATAAATCTAGCCATTATGCGACCTCCTCAGTGTATAACCTTTTATCGTTACTCCATTTATAGGCTAAGTGTTGAATAACATAATCAAGACAAATCGCTTGACCAGTGCAAGTTCTACCCCACCAAGTCTCATAATCAGTTTCTAATATAGGTTCGTTTAACTCTTTTAACTGTTCTATAAGCCAGTTAGAGCAGACCCAATATTCAAAAATTTCCTGTTGATCCTCTCCATTATCCTTTAAAGCTTGTAAGTCTTCCTTACAAGTTAAACCAAAGTTAACTATAAGGTCTCCGTCAGTAAAATATAAATTGTGAATATCATCATAATGAATAATTTCTTTTTTAAATAATTCATCTACTAGGTATGATTGATTGATATAAATATGATTTCTGATAAAACTTTCTGCGATATCTTGCTTAGTTGTATCATCAAGTTTATTAAATGGTATTTTATTTTTATTCATAGTTTGGTTACTCCTTTTTTAATGTCTAAGACTACCCAAAATTAATTAGGTAGTTTCGCTTAATGAAAGCTTATCAATTAGACTTTTTTTGTACTGACAAAACATGCAGCACTTTTTTTTTACTCCTTAACATTAAATATTTTATATTCAATTTCATTTACCCTTGAATCTGGGCATTCGGTGTGATCCATCCCACAACTTGAACAATAAGCTTCAACACTTTTTAAGTGGATATAATAGTGGTCGCATTCACAATCCCAAAACCTCGAGTCAGTATAAAACTGAGTTTCAAGGCCTTTATTATGTATTTCAAGATAACTTTTATTTGTCATTACTCTAACCCCTTAAGCATACCCATTGCAAAAAAGGCAATGCCTCCTATTGTATAACCAAGAAAAGCTTCTGGCATTA
>VMHT01035513.1_pt1 | contig 37865 bp, 42 predicted proteins | sample 4693611 | NCBI WGS metagenome assembly VMHT01 (sample SAMN12280063, study PRJNA550983) | marine metagenome | isolation source: seawater sampled from same location over 5 years 0.02-0.2 micron viral filtrate | place: USA: collected off the coast of southern California halfway between the port... ...
ATATTGCTATGGACCTTTTGCCCTCTAGAATGTCATCAATGTTGTCAATGTTATTTTTAACTTTTTGAAAAGATGCCTCGGCTGCATCTACAGTGTACTGTATATCTTCTTTGGTATGAGCGAAGCTTTTATAGAGGACATTCGTGAACAAAACACCCTTCTTGACCATTTCCTGGTAAAAAAGATCCTTCATTCCTGCAGGGTCTGCATAATCACTTGAGAATGTCAAATTATGCCTAGGTGCTGATCCTGCTAAATTGATTTCCAAGCCTGCGCTTACCGCTGCTCTATCTATTCCCTGCTTGAAGAGGTTGCCCATCTCCCAGATATGACTGTAATCTTTTTCCTGCAACTCTCTAATAGTTGCGATTGAAGCAGCTAAGGATAAGCACTCGCCACCAAAAGTCATAGAGAAGAAAGCGTGATCCAGTTCTTTCATGTACTCAGCTTTCCCACAGATAGCTGATATTGGCATGCCGTTAGCCATTGCTTTTCCGAAACACGCGAGATCAGGTGTGACACCGTAGTACTTTTGTGCACCGCCTAAGTCCCATCGGAATCCCGTTACAACTTCATCAAAAACAAGAATGGCTTCATACTGATCACAGAGGGATCTAACGCCTTCTAGAAATCCTGGTGCTGGTGCAGTTAAAGCCTGCACCTCCATTATTACAGCTGCAACATCATGAGCTTTCAAAACATCTTCTAAGCTTTGAAGGTCGTTATATTTAAAGTCATGGACTATGTCCTTCATAGAGTTGGGAACTCCATAATCTCTCATAGTAACAGCATGCCAGTCACCCCAGCCATGATAACCACATTTCGCAATGTGCTCTTTTCCCGTGTAGGATCTTGCTATTCTAACTGCAGCTAGATCTGCATCAGTCCCGTTCTTAGCAAACCTTACTTGCTCTGCACAGGGTACCACATCCACTATCATCTGTGCAAGCTTCTGCTCTAAAATAGTGGGCAAGGTAAAGATAATCCCTTTTGTAAGTTGAGCTCTTATTGCCCTGTTTGTCTGTTCATGATTGTATCCCAATATGATTGGGCCAAGGCCGCACATAAAGTCTAGATATTTTTTGCCATCAGTATCATAAACATGTGCACCTTCAGCCCTGTCAATAAACTTAGGATAAACTCCATCCACAAATTGATCAGGGCACTTGCTCATCGTCTGAGTACCTCGCGGCATTAGCCTCAGTGCATTTTCCCAAAGCTCTTCCTGATCCATCATAACTCCAGAATTTTCAAAAGGGACACACAATTATTATACCTGTTAGTAGGGCCATGTTCAAGTATATGTTTCCATTGAGGTTCGTAACCAGATCTAAACTCTGCTAGATCGATTTCAAATATTGATGATTTTCCTACGCTGTCAACACAAGTAAAATTTCTGGAATATTCCTTAGATCCATAGCAAAGCGTGAAAGTAAAAGTCTTGTCTTCATACTCCCAGATCATTGAGCATGTGTCTGGTGCATCTCTTGTAAGGCTATTAAATATTTTTCTATTTGATATCATGACTTTTTCTGGAAGGCCAAATATTGATGCGACATAGTCAGGTTCATGTATGAAATCAAGCAAGACACCTCCGCCTAGATGCAGGTTGGCGCTATATGAATCTAAGTGATTAGTTCCGGGCCTCCAGCTTGGAAGATGTGACATTGACACAATCGAAGCGCTTCTAATACCTTGAGATGCTTTCTTTATTTTTTCATAGAAGGGTGTAAATCTTATGTTGCAACCGACATGAATTTTGTCTTTCGCAGGATGATCCGCTAGCCTTCTTGAGTCTTCGGAACTAAAAGATAAAGGCTTTTCAATAAAGAGAATTTGATTCACGCTCTCAAATTTTAAAGCTACATCAACGTGTGAAATAGTATCTGTACAAACGAGAACTATATCAAAATTACTTTGGCATACTTCTTCTATTTTTGCACCGAAGTTAACATCACATATTGTAAATTCTGAATCTTGGTGGAGCAAGCTCTTGAGAATCTCGTGATGTCTTTTTCCAATACTTCCGTAGCCAGCTATACAGACCTTCATCGGACTATAAGTCAAATTTTATCCGATCTTTTTTAAAGAGCGCCAGAGCAGCTTCAACAATTTTAAAGTCTTCCTCAGTATCTACAGAAAGCTTTCCGCTTAGCAAAAGACGACCAGAGCTTTTTGCAACGCATTTTTTATTTCTCTTTATCCAGGGGGTGACGTGCTCTCTGTCATATTTTTCTACAGCATTAGCATGTGCATCTTTAAGAGCCTTAGAGCTAAACACTTCGACACAGAAGCCGTCAGGGGTCTCAGTTAGGCTCTCATAGTTATCAGGATCATCTTCAGAGCATTTTAAATTATAATTTGTTAGGTAATCAACGTTGCTTTCCGAGAACATCCTAACACATTCGTCGATAACCTCGTATTGCATTAGGAAGCAGTCTGAGGTCAATCTCACGATATTTTTTGGCTCGAACATTTCTGCTGCTTTTGCAAACCTAGAAAGAACATCTTCTTCATCGCCGCCAAAAACTAAAATATCTGGGTACTCTTCCGTCAAAAATCTAAATTCTTTCTTCTGGCTATCTGGAACTGCGAGGATTACCTTGTCAATAGTTTCTGCTTCAAAGCATGCATCCAAGAAATGAAATATCGCAGGCTTTCCCAGGAGCTTCTTAAAAATCTTTCCTGGAAGTCTAGAGGAAGTAGTTCTAGCCTGTGCTATGATAATGTTACGCGACAATTTCTTTGATCACTTTCATAGTTTGAAAATTGTCATGAATGTCGCTGAGGCCAAATTCACTTGCTATATTTGACTCAGAGCTCAAGAAGCTGAGAAAAGAATTATTCTGTGCCCATAAGCCTGGTTTAAATTCTTCATCAATATCTGCTAGGTTTACAACTTGTGACTTGTTATCAAATTCTATAACTGTTTTTTCCAGCGGACAAAGCGTAATTCTACCCTGATTACAGTCAAGCGTGATAGACCATCGACCCTTAGCATCTGCTCTGCTTGCGTATGAGACTGTGGTATTTCCTGCTTTCATGACTGCGGCATAGTTTTGATTCTTAGACAGTGATGAAACTTCTTCTATTTCACCTGCGAAGTATCGGATTAAATCAATACAATGAATACCATTTGCAAATATCCATCTTGACATTACATGCTTAGAATACTGACCCGTTTCTGATATTTCGCTGATTGGTTCATGAGCGACTACGCTCAAGTGCCTTAAGCCACCTAAATCCTTGGCTGCTTTTTTTGCCGCCTGTATTGTTGAAATAAATCTTCTGTTGCAGCCAACTGCAGTTTTTGCATTGTTTTTACTGGCAAGATCTGATAATATCTTAGATTCCGCTGTCGACAATCCTACGGGTTTTTCAATAAGGCAGGGAATACCTCTTTCTAAAACGTCTTTGGCGATATCAAACATTGCAGAAACTGACGGGCAGATGAAAACAGTTTCAATCTCACCGGAATCTAACATTTCAATGTGATCTTTGAATACTTTTTCAATGTTCCATTTTTTTGACATTTTGACAGCAGTATCAAAAGTACGAGAGCATATCGAGGTAACTTCAACTGATTTTATTGATTTAAGCACCTTGAGGTGATGGTCAGACATATAGCCCGCACCGATTATTCCTACTTTTATCATGTTATCTTTACATCCATGATTTTATCTGTCATGGGTAGCAAGACAGGAAGTTCATTAGTTGAAGATTGGTGAATAGCAAGACACATTTCAACAGCATTCTTTCCGTCTTCTAAGCTACACTTTATGATACCCATTTCAAGATCAGTGTACATTCCCATCAGGCAGTCTTCGAATGTCGATTTAAAAGTCTGGAATGGTAGGGTTATCATAGGACAGTCATAAGAGCCTAGGCGCTCTTCAAGGTATTCTCTTTTTCTTCTTATCACAGTCCAGGATCCTGACTGCTCATCGACAAGCACTTTTCCCAAAGAAAAAGATAGTACGTGATACACAGGGGTTCCAATGTCTTCACATATATCTAGCGTGCATCGGGTACCATTCTTCATTTCAGCTATGCAGTAACCACCAGGATCAAAAACATCTCTTCCTTTGTGATCACCCTTATACCTTGAATCCAGACTTCCAAACATTTTTACAGGGCTGGACTCTGTCAGCATACACCATGTATCAAAAATATGAGTGCCCATGCAACCTAGTCTTCCGCCACCGAAAGTGGTGTGGATATGAGCTAAACTTCCTAGGCTTTTTTCTTTTACGAAGGTTTTTAGGTTGACAAAATTCTTGTCCCACCTTCTTGAGTGATTTACTACAATCTTTGTATTTTGTTTTTTAGCAAGGTCCTGCAGAATTTCACATTTTTCTACAGATGTAGCCAAGGGCTTTTCGATGATGATTGACTCGATACCTGACTCGATAAGAGTTTTTGCTATGGAAAAATGGCTTGGTCCTGGAGTAGCTATTACTGCAGCATCAACATTTTTTTCAGATAAAAGCGCTGATATATCACTGTAGCATTCAATTGATGCATCGTGATTTTCTTCTTTGACATCGCAGCCTAGAACATTATTATTGCGGGCAAGAACCCTGACGTGATTGCGACCCATAGGCCCCAACCCGACAACAACGATATTTTTATTTTTCACGCGATTCGCGGTCTCCGATTATTGCAAATTCACACGTTGCACATCCGGGAATCTCAAAGAATTTGCCGGCTTTGTGCAGTCGCCTGATTTCTTCCAGTCTTTCACCGTTCCAAATTTCTTCTACGCTTGTTTCGCCTAAGTTACCTAGAAGCAACTGGTCATCATAATCCATGCAGCAAGGAAATACATTTCCATTTTCATAAACGCAAAGCCTGGTTAAAAGCTGCGGGCATATAAACTTTGAAACATAGTCTTTATCAAATTTCTGGTTGATCTCTTTTCTAGGATCAACATAGTCTAAGAGTCCTATAGAATCAACAATAGGATCAAAGAGCTCAACCATATCTTCTACTTCTTTATCAGTAACTCCAGGAAGCTTAATAAAGTTAATTCTAGTTACAGGAGTTACTGACCCCATTTCTTCTCGAATCTTATGAAATTCTTTTACATTTTCTATAATCTTCTCATAGCTGGCACCTACTCTAACTGCTTCAAACTTTTTCTTATAGGGAGAATCAAAAGATATAATAAGCTTGTCCAGGCCAGACTCGATTAGGATCTTAGCTTTCTTTTTATTGAGAAGCATTCCATTGGTGTGAAAGAAGACGTCGACTATTCCTTTGCTCTTTGCGTATCGGATCATGTCTCCGATTTTTCGATGAAGCAAAGGCTCACCAAGAATATTCAAGTTAAGCGCCTTAGTGCCTAGGGCTGCAGCTTCATCAATAATCTTATTGAAAAGATCGATATCAAGGTCTTTGATCTCGCGCCAAGTACCTTCCTCAACCCTGACTGTCCTTGCGCAAAATGTGCACTTAAGATTGCAGCGACTTGATACTTCGATGTCTAGATGAACGGGGTACGGATGCTTTTCAGATTTTCCGGTGAAAGACTCCCAGAGTTCTCTATATTTCTTATACTCCGGAGATTGTGCTTCTTCCCACTTTAACCAGTTTTCACTTTTAGTACCTGCCTCTGAATAGGCTGTGTAGATGTCGGTTTCAGTTTCTACTTCTTCTATTTCGGGTTTATTGGAATCCTTGCTCATTTTTTATCCTGTTAATAATGTTTTCTCTCACTTCTTCTAACGTCATAACTAGGTCAGAGTCGTTAGAATAGTAAGATACCCGATCAGACTTTTTGTATTTTTCTGCTATTTCTTGCATCTGTCCTGGCAGCATCCAGCTTTCGCTTTCAGGTACAATTATAATGTAGTCTTTTTTATCATAAGCTCTTTCGTGCTCTCTTCTAGAAAACAGCTGCTCATGTATTTTTTCACCTGGGCGAATGCCGATAATCTTTAGCTCTCTTTTTTCATCAATTGCTCTTGCGATATCAGTTACTGTGGAGCATTTTAGCTTCGGTATAACGATTTCTCCACCGAGCATATTTTCCAGCGTCCATAAAACCATGTTGACAGAATCTTCAATATGCATCCAAAATCTTGTCATATTTTCATCTGTGATGGTAAAGGGCTTTTCTTTTGGCATGCTTAAAAAAGCTTCAACGATACTTCCTCGAGAACCAACTACATTTCCATATCTAACGCAGGATATTTTTGTCTTTTTATGGCTGTCTTCACTGGTTCTGCTATATGAGTTAGAAAAGATGGCATACTTTTCTGCAAGCATTTTTGTAGAGCCGTAAAAATTGATAGGCTCAACTGCTTTGTCAGTCGATAGAACTACCACATTTTCAACATGGCACTCTATTGCTACGTCGCAAACATTTTGTGTTCCGTAAACATTAGTCTTTACAGCTTCGCTAGGATTGTATTCGCATAGAGGAACATGCTTAAGAGCAGCAGCATGAACAACGTCGTCTATTCCGACAAATGCAGTCTTTAAGCGCTCTTTGTCCCTGATATCACCTAGAAAGAATCTAACTTTTTCGTCTGCAGCATCACCAAATTTAGATATGAGGGTTTTTCTAAAATTATACTGCTTGAACTCATCGCGGCTGAATATTACTATTCTTTCATAGAGGCCTGATTTCATACAGTGCTCTACAAATCTTTTTCCGAAAGTACCTGTCCCACCTGTCACTAACACAGATCTCATTTAAGCGTGCTCCAAAGTATTATAAGTTTAAAATATACTTACATCACTATTGATACTACTGTGTCGTTCTCTGGCTTTATAAAACGATAAGCTTTCATCACCGTAATCCCTGACCTGCTTTAGCGTACTTTTTACAAAGTCATCTACGTTGGTGTGAATGTGCTGGCTTTGTGGGACGACGTAGTCTCTGGAATATGCTGGACATAGATTATTGATATAACATGATTTTAAAAAGCTGCACTCAAGAAAGCAAGATGACCCAAACGAGATATTCACATCAGAAAAAACGGGCAGTATTGCAGCTTCAGTTGGATACCAAATTGAATCATAGATCTTGTTCTCTATGTTCGAGTTTATTCCTTGATACTTTCTTCTTTGTTTGACAAGCACCTTATAACCTTTTTCTCTAAGGCCTTTGTAAACTTGCAATGCATCATCTTGGTAATCTTTATCAGGATAGAATATAGTTGCTATTCTATCGTTATCTGGATCAATACCGAGATTGCTCAGATACTTTTTCCCTATTTCAAAAGTATCTTCTATTCCCCAGAAAACAACTGGAGTTTCTACAACTATAGATTCTGCGCCATATTCTGACAGGGCAAAGTCGGCAACTTCTTGATTGTGAAAAATGTACTTTGTATTTTCGAGATCTGCAACTTTTTTACCGAAATTCCAGCAATCAAAACCGTGTCCAACTGCGAGATGATTGTCGTATTCATAATGATCATGCCCGATTGTTTCAATTGTGATAAGAGTACTAAGTTGTATTTTTGCGGCATCGTTCATGTCATAAGCGACTATATTATTCTCTTGAAGAACCTCTATAATTCTACTACTGTTCTGGTAGAAACTGTTGTATTTTTCAGGTGCAGCAGAAGTTTTTACGAACATTAAGCACTTTTTTTGAGCGCCAGAAAGCTTCTTATAGATTGGTATTAAATAGCGCAGACAAGTCATGTCTTGACAGTGTAGGCCGATCATGTCTTATCCTACATTTTCAATTGCAGGTTTTCTGAAGAGATAGCACACATACAACTGCGGCCTTTCAGGCCAAAGATGCAGCATGCCAACTTTCATTTCGTGAGCATCAACGTCAAAGCCAGAATCTTCTAAATACATCACAGATGGAATCTCAGAATCGATCGCTTTTTCCACATCTTCGTAGCCGAGCTTTTTTACATTTTCTGCGAAATTTAGAAAATCTGGCATTTTGGCTAACTGTCGATGCCACACAAAAGACCATAAGAAATTATCATCTTTGTAAAAGCTTTCATGTTCTCCGTCTTTAACCCAGCCGACTTTAAAATTTTCGTATCGCCAATGATCTCCTAGTCCCCAGTCAGCGAGGAAATACCCACCGGTTTCCAAAATATCAATTGACTTTTCTATGAACATCCTGGGATTCTTTGCAAAGTATGGGCACCTGGTTGAAACGACAAGATCATACTTCTTTTCTATATCCCATTTATCACTGTTGATATCCCAGTTTTCAAGCTCCATATCATAGAAGTCTTTTTCAACAGCTTGAATACTTTTCGTAAAAGCATTGGGCTTAGAGAATCCAAGAAATGCAACATTTTGAAAAAGCTTTTTTGGAAGAATCTGATTATAAAGATCAAAAACGTAAGGATCTGATTTACCCATCTAACAGGTCTCCGATGAAGCAAAAGTCAATATTTTCTGTCCTTGACTTAAGAAATTGTACTAGGTCATCTGTCATTTCTTTAGAAAGATAATTCCTATCCCACTCGCAAGCGTGGTAGACCATCTCAGTTTTCTTAAATAATTCTAAGGGCTTGAAAGGCGGATTGACATTATAGTAGACAACATCATCTCTTAAGTCTTGCGCTCCTTCATACACTTTAAGCACATAATCGTCAGGGGATAGAGCTAAAACACCGAACCCCATCTCTCTTGCTGCTCTCATGCACTCAGGTGACATTCTCCATGCTGGCGGTCTGATAATGGGCTTAAAGGAAGATACTAGTCCTGCTTTGTTAACTTCAATAACCATTGCTTTAAAAACTTGTACAGCTTCTTCGTAGCTTAAATAAGCAAGCTCATCATTGTCACTTTTTCCGGGAATACCGTGATAAAACCCGTGATATCCTACTTCAAAATTATTCTTAGGTAGTCTTCTAATAAAGTCGCAAAAATCAGGAAAATCAGATAAGTTGAGAGGTTTAGTTGTTGCTACTTCTGGTCGGATTGTTCTCCAGTATGCAGCAGGTATAAACAGAGTAAATTTCACATCTGGAAACTCCTCTATAACCTCCATGCACCTGTCAATAACCTTTGCAGATGACATTGGATGGGGTGAAACATCGTCAATACTAATGTTTACTTTAAAAGTTTCCATATTGCTTCCATGTACTCTTCAATAGACGCCTCTATAGTTTCATCATATCTAGAAACTGCAGCTGCGTGTTCTTGGTATTCTTTAATCATGCTGAGTATTGCGGTTATTGAGCTTTCTTTTGACGTGAACTCAACCCCAAAGCCATCACAATATTCTGGTATGCTGCCGCCTTCGCTGGTGTAAACGACAGGTAATCCGCAAACCATAGCCTCTAAAACGTGATTTGCTCCTGCTTCTAATTTTGAAGCAGTGAAATAAATGTCATGCTTAGGAAGTTCTTCACAAAGTTCTTCTTTAGATATTGGAGGTATGTAGGAGGAGTTCTTAAATTCAAATCCCTCGGGTAGCCTGCCGATATAAGTGAAATCAAACATTTCGCCTACGTGTTCATCTAAGAACCCATAAGTTTCAAATCCTTTCATGGGATTAGTCGACCAGTGATGCGTCACAATACTTGGCTTTTCAGATAATTCTGCTTTACCTTTTCTGTTCTTCCTAAAGATAGAGTCAGATCTATTTTGAATGATAGTAAAATTTTGTTTTTCGTACCCGATATAGTCCTTTACCCAGTGACTAGGAAAGACAACAAAGTCTGAATAGCTTGTAGACTGCTTTACAAGATTAGTTAGATCTGGTTTTCCATGAGTACCTGCATCTCCTACACGCTGGAGTATCGGAGTGTTGGTAGCTGCCTTAAAATTTAAGTAGTCTTGGTACCACAATCCTGCAGGTCCTGGCCTAGGGTCCATGCAGAAGATCAAGTCTAGATCTTCTTGTAGGTCGAATACTACATCAATATTCTCTTTTTTTAGCCTTTGACAGAGTGCATTTGAGAATCTGTTTCCACCTCCCCAGGGACCTGATCTCGGAGGCCTGTCTAAGAACACTTTCATTTTTTACTAACTAGTATTTCAAATTCCGGGAAGTAGAGGTAGTCAATGTTAGTCCCAAGATAACAGTTTATGGAGTGACCAGGTGTTTCACAGATTGGCTCTCTGTCATTAAAGCTAGTATTTAGTACCATCGGAATGCCAGTTTTTTCATGAAACTTTGTGATCAGGTTGAAGTAAATAGGATTCTGATCTTCGCGTACAGTCTGGATTCTGGCTGTGCCATCAAAATGCTCAATGGCTTTAGCTATCCCAAGCTTTTCTTTCTTTATCTTAAACACAAATCCCATGTAGGGTGAGGGAAAAAAGTTTTCAAACCACTCTTCTCCAGAAGATTCTAAAACAGAGGGTGCAAAAGGCCTATACCATTGGCGGTGCTTAACTTTGTCATTTATGATTGACTTCATGTCTTTGTAGCCTGGATTGGCCAGGATACTTCGATTTCCTAGTGCTCTTCGCCCGGACTCACTTCTACCTTGAAAGATTGCAACGATATTTCCGTCAACAAGAAGGTCAACTGCCTCTTCCATGCTGACTGACTCTCTGGTTGCTAATTCTTCTTTTCTTTCCTCGATGGATTTCAAGACGTCTTCTTTGTTGTAAATCTCTCCCAAGTAAGGTGAGACAAACAAATCTTTTTCAACATCATTTCCTAGCTCACTGTGCCATAAATACTGGCAAGCTCCGATGGATAAGCCGCCGTCATAAGGAACGGGAGGAACGAAGAAGTTTTCGAAGTGATCTTTGTACTTTGACGTGATCTTTCCAAGCGCAACAGAGTTCAAAGAAACCCCACCTGCAAAGCAGATATTCTTAGTGGAAAGGTTCATTTGACTCATTCCTGCGATGGCCTGTTCTATAAAATGACAAACGTATGTTTCTGTCACTTTTTGCAAGGATGCTGCAATGTTATATTTTTCCTGGTCATCACTAGCTGCTATCTCCCTATACTTGTTCAAGTAGGGGTGAAAAACATCTTCTTCGGGTGGAACATAAACACCTTTTTTATAGCCCGGCGGTGTGTATCTAACTTTCTGGAAGTCTTCATTTGCCATTCTCATCAAGTCTTGTTCATACTTTTCAGGATCACCTAAAGCTGCCATTGCCATGATGGATCCTGCCTGGTGACCCCTAGGGTAACCTGCCTGAAGCTTAAAAACCATGCGGGTAAGCCTTCCCCACAGATTACCTAAACTGAAGTGGTCATTGAGAATGTGCCCGATCTTCTTTATTTCTTTCTTGTTGCACCAGTAAATACCTGTTGAGATTCCTGTACCGTCTTCTTCAAGACCGGCGCTGTCTATGGTCAAAACTATGGCATCATCATGACCTGAAGCATAAAATGCATGTGCAGCGTGACAAAGATGGTGTGAGTAAAACTTGACCTTTTCTTTTGGGATGTAGTCATGAGTGTCATAATCTTTCCCTCCACCTTTTTCTAGGTTTGTGTTAGGGCAAGGAGACACCCAGTAGTCAACGTCCTCAAGAGTTAAATCGTTTTTCTTTAGATAGATGTCTTTAAAATATTGGAGGCTATCGCCGCCGTCTTCTTTCAGCCGGCTGTATCTTTCGATTTCGACATGCTCTACAACAACACCGTCCTCTAAGACGCAGTAACCGCCGTCATGCCAATTGTAAAGACCTACTATTCTCATATTAGTTTAAGCTTTCGTTAAAAGTACTTGACCGTAGTCTATCTCTTCGTCTGTATATCCTCGATCATCCAAGAATATTCTTCGATCCATGATTATAAGTTCTTTTGAGTCATCTTGAATTTGATCGATCAAGTTAGAGCAGTGAATATCTTTTTGATCTTTTCCTGGCAGGTGGTAATCATCAAACAAGAGAAATTTGTTATACTTGTCTTTGCAGTTTTCCCAGTCGCTTTTCACAGCTGAGTACCTGTGATCTCCGTCGATATAAATCATGTCAAAATTTTGGTTTAAAGACGGGAGATACTCTTGAGACATACCCTTTACAAAGTTTACATTTGAAAAGAAGTCCTTTGGAAATGAGGAGGCAAGATTGTTTAATCCTTCCTCAGAGAGAGCAGGATCTACTGTGGTAATCTGTCCTCCTTCACCCATTTCGTTCATAGCTAGGGCGGCACAAGCTGTAACATATCCTCTGCCAAAACCAATCTCTAAGAAAGATTTGAGCTTGAACTCTTTGATCAAGTGATAGATCAAAATTCCTCTTTCATAGTTAGGGCGAAAAAATGCTCCTTTAGTCTTGTAAAGCTCTGACCTTGGGTCTCTGTTTTTTCTCGCGGAGATTTCACCTATTTGGTCAAAATTTCCTAGAACTACATCTTCTAGATTTACCCCTATAGATTTTAGCTTTTCAACAATATGAACTTTTTTTATCTCACCGGTTCTCTCTGGAATCTCGGTCTCTTCGACGGATTGTTCAAAAGTTTTTGTAAGATCAAAATTTAGGTGATTAACAGACATGTTTTTCTCATTTCAGTGTATTGTACACTTTTTCTAAGCCAGTATTTAAATTTGTCATATCATTAAGATAAAAGCGCTTAATGAGTGAAAGACCTGGTTGTCGACGTTGTGTATCATAACTTCTAGGTGGTAAAAACTCGGGTTCAAAGTCCTTACCTACTATTTTGCAAACTCTAGCGGCTAAGTCCATAATTGTGACTAGCTCATCATTTCCTATATTGACAACTTCATTAGACATTTTCGACATAGCAGTATCGATCATTTTAACATGATCTTCCACGTAGCAAAAACTTCTTGTCTGCTTTCCATCGCCAATAAGCTGGAATCTCTCAGGATTTAAAGCTTTCCTAAAGAACTCTGGAATGACCTGGCCATACTCAGTGTTATCCATTCTGGGACCGTAAGCATTAAAGATTCTGAAGGTCAGGTATTCGATTCCCATCTCTTCGCAGTAAAGCTTAGTCATAAAGTCACCGAAAGCTTTTGCTGCAGCGTAACTGTCACGATGCTCAAAAACATTTAAGATCACACTTTCACTTTCGGATGTAGGAATAACAGGGCAATTTCCATAGACTTCAGAGCTTGAAGCATAACCAAACTTTTTGATTGTGTTAGATCCCCTGCAGGCTTTGAGTACATTCAAGGTCATTTTGTAGTTATCGTCAAATACCTTGGTAGGAATGTCATAAAAGTACTTGGTTCCATTTATTGCTGCATAGTGTAAAACCCAGTCAAAGTTACCACTGCTTACAATGTCACTGATATCACCGGTCGCTTCTGTAAGGTCGAGTTCATGAAAATAGAATCTACTATGGTCGGGAAGATTTTCTCTCTTCCCTCTAAAAAAATTGTCGATACCTGTAACTGTGTGACCCTGATTAAGAAAATGGTCGCACAGATGACTACCAAGAAATCCAGCGGCTCCTGTCACCAAGATGTTCATTCTTTTCTCATTCCGTCAAAGACTGTAACTTCATACTTGTCATTCTCAGAGAGAAGATGTTTGAAAAAATCAACGTTTATCCCTTTGTTCTCGCAAAGCTTAGCCATAGCTGACGTATCTTTTGGTAAGCACATGCCGCCAAAACCCCTAAGATCTTCTTTGCAATTAAGATAGAAGTCACCGATGTGATCTCTGGTAACCATTGCATTTTTTACTGCAGAATAATCGGCATCTAAGTTTTTACAGACTTCGTAAAAGCTATTCGCAAAAACAACAAGAGTCGCATTGTAAATGTTGTTGAAGTACTTACAAAGCTCTGCCTCTGTGGGCGGGACTTTAATAAAGCTCTTTGGATAGCGGCCGTGTGCTTTCTTAATCAATTGAAATTCAAGCTCAGATTCACATCCGATAACACAAAGATCATGATTGTCTTGAAAGTCTTCTTTAGCACAGCGTTCTCTTAAGAACTCTGGAACAAAACAGATTGATCTCTGTGGGTATTTTTCAGCTAGGCGCCTAGTTGTACCCGGTTCAACTGTCGATTTAATACAGATGATACCCGGATAATCCTCGTGATCTAAATTTGCGATGACTTCTTCAACAATGGTTGTATCGCACTCACCTTTTTCGTTTTTAGGTGTCGGGACGCACAAAAAGCAGAGGGCAGATCCAAGAACATCAGAGAGCTGAGTGTTCATTGTGATGTCATGAGGTGAGACTTCATGCCCCAACTCTTTTAGACTCTCACCAACGGCTGCGCCTACTACTCCGTAACCTACTACTCCTACTTTCATTGTGAATCTACCATCTTTCGAAAAAGATCAACGTACTTTTCTGTGTAAGGTTTAAGTTCAAAGGCCTGCACCCTCTCAAAGCACTCATTCACGTCTTCTTCTGTGGGCATGTACATCTTTGAAGACACATCAAAAACACAGTTTGGGGCCAAAACAGCAGAGGCTATTCCCACATCTGTAGAGATGATAGGAACTTTCATTGCTGATGCTTCAAGTATTGACTGGGGTCCGCCTTCATGTCTAGAGCCAACCACGTAAAGATCACAACTACCATACATTTGCTGGAGCTGATCTAAGGGTGCTAGCTCAAAATAGGTAAAGGGTATGTTTGACTCATTAAGCCTATTAATAACATACTGTCTCCTCCACCCTCCAAGAAGAACATGAACATCTTTTTCCTTGCTAAGTTTTTCTACATAGTCACAGAAAACATCTGGTCCTTTTTCTAGCTTTGGAGTTATTAAGTCACTTCCTTCAGTGTCGCGCTGGAAGGAGCCAACTATAAACTTATCATCTGGAAGCCCTAGCTTGGATCTACACTTTGCCTTATCCTCTGGGGTCCATATTTCACCATCGTACCAATAACTCAAGACATTGATATTCTTTTCTGTGTAGCTGCTGATGAAATCTTTTGTCTTTTGTGCAGGTACATGATATTGGTCGATGAACTGGTCTCTTACTAAAAAACTACTAAGCCGATCGCCGGCAAATTTCTCAGGCACTTCATGGTGAACAGACAATAAAATCTTTTTATTTTTCAGTACTTCCAAGGGGAGGTGATTCCAGCACCAGCCGGCTGCAGCCCAAATAAGATCAGCTTCATAAGGATTATCAACTACAAGATCTGGATGTGCTTTCACAAACTCTTGAGAGATTCGATCGATGATCCAGTTTTCTCTTGGTGCTAAAATGAAAATTTTCATCTAATTAGAGACTCCGCAATACGAATATACTGCTCAGCGCTATATTTTACATCTAAATTGGAATCAATGCCAGATTTTAATATTTGAGAAAAGTCTAGAGTAGGTGGTTTGTAGAGTGCAAAAGGCATGTAATCCCATTCCATATCTTTGACAACAACAGCATTACTGCCCGCTATCTCCCTTGTTCCACCGGAGTTACTGCAAACAATCTTACATCCTGATGCCCTGGCGTCAACTACGACATTAGGGCAGTGATCCATTAGCGCCAAATGAATAAACACTTCTGACCTCTTGTACAGCGATATGAGTTGCTCCCAAGATAAGTCTCCACTATAAAATACCCTCTCATGCTCTATAGCGTGATCTGGATTATTTCCTGCCACTACCAAACAGGTATCAATATCGGAAAATTCTAAAAAGTATCTAATGTTTTCGCTTAGGCGCTTGTGCGGCCTCCATGATGATGCACAGCACCAAACTTTTTCGTACTTGTCAATCTCTGGATGCGCTAGGGCAGATATTTGACTTATTGCATGCAAATCAGTGCCGTTAGGAATAACTTCAAATAACTCTTTTTTTCCAAAGTACTTCTCGGTCAAGGTTCTATTAAAGTGAGATTGAAATACTACAGCATCAGAAATATCATATGTAGCTTTTATTGGAGCATTTAAATTTTTCCAGTCTTGTTCAGAATTAAAATATATTCCATCAAGCCTCTGCAGTGTGGGAGCCAGTTTTCTTGTAGCTAAAATAAAAGATATTTGAACGTCTGGATTGACATCAGTCACGGAATGACTCATGTCTAATAAACTGTCTTTTAGTTTTCTAGCAAAACTATTAGGCCCAGAAGATGATCCTAAATTTACATTATCCAGATAAATTTTCATTTTTTTGCAACAATCACCACTGATTTTGCTGGGTGTAGGGAATAGAATCTGCTTAAAAAATTAGCTATGCTCATTAGAGCCTCAGACTGATTAATGACGTAGTTAAATTCATTAAAAGAGTCACTTCCACCTGAAGTCAAATAAGCTTTTTCGACTTTCATACCTAATATTTCTATCATTCCTGCTATCCAACCGTAGGAAGCACTTGTGACATGATCAACGTGTTCAAAGTAAAGCGTTGGATTGCAAATATTAGGAAATGTCAAAACGAGACATCCGTTATCTTCGACTAGATTGCAAGTATTTTTTAAGAAATCAAATACTTCCTCTCTTTGAATGTGCTCGATAACTTCTTGAGTAATAACAAAGTCATACTTTAACTCAGGCGGTACATCTTCAAAGCTTTTAAAAGTAGACTTAATTTTTTCATCAGGCTCCAAGCTGTGATAGGTTTTAACAGCCTCAGCAAACCAAGTCTTTTCTGAGTTGTGTCCTGCACCTAAATTAAGCATTCTTTCGATCTTAGGAACAGTGTACTTTTTTCCATCAAATTCTACTTCTTTAGTCTCAGTCTCTCTGTCTTTGTAAAGCACATCCTCTGCAATTTCCTGCCAGTCTATTGCCATTTTATAAGCAAGGTAATTTTGGCTTCCAAATTTTTTCTCAATACGATTTTTCGCCTCTGTTAGGTGGCTGTAGCTTAAAGAAACATTACTTAAGCCCTTGTCTTTTTTCATGATGGTAGATTTTTCTTTGCAACTACCACTAGAGATTTAGCGGGATGAAGAGAGTAAAACTGCTTCATCACATTTACAATGAAATTAAAATTTTCATCACCTGAAAGCCTGTTGAATTTTTGAGAAAGTTCAATGTTGCTCATCTGGCACAAGAAGACATCAACTACATCGAATCCGCAAGATTCAAGTATAGATCCAAACCAGGCGTAATCCATATTAGTTACGTGATCAGGATTCTGGAGAAATCCAACAGGATTGTAAATATTTGGTATAGAAGCAACTAGAAATCCATTGTACTGCATCACATCGTAGGTATCTTTTGTGAAGTCTATGATTTTGTCTTTGGGTATATGCTCGAAAACTTCTTTCGCTATGACGCATGTGTATTTTATGTTGCCCGGAATATCATCAAAATCATTATAAGTTGTATCAACAGTTGGATCTGGGTCTATTGTGTGAAATTTAAGAGCGACTGTACTCATCAATCCTTCTTCAGATTGGTTTCCGCATCCAATCTCCAGGCATGCTGGTAGTTGAGTCAGCTTCCACAGCATAGTTTCACCTGGCTTTCCAGACGGAGATTCATGCCCTGGTGAGACAGCTTTGTTCCAAACCCTGGTCCAATTTAAATTTGCCTCCCAGTCTAGGTTGTGCTGGTCTCTAAATTTAGACATTAAAGCTTTTCTTTTTTTGTCTATGACGTCGTAATCTGCGCCCTTTATATTACTGCTGGATTCTTGGGTCACTTTACAAATCCTCTCGCTCTGACAAAATTGATCGTAGATATCTGTTCCATTTCACACCAGTTTCTCTCTTCGGAGGGAATAGAAGAAGAATCAATATTGTAAAGATAGCAAACTTCAGGAACATACTTGAATTTTTTAGCAACGTGCATGAGTGGAAGCATCAAGGCTTGATCGTAGCCTCTCTTAAACCATTCGCCCTTGATGTTTTGAAAATTTCTATCTGCTATCTTGCTAAGAAGAGATGCCTTAAAAGTTCTTAGATGAGATGATCGCCAAGGCCAAAAATAAGGATTGACTTCTTCGGGAATAGGTCCTGAGATATTCATTCCGTTGGTGTCCCACTTGTGAGCTGTCCAAACTACTTCACTTCCGTCAGCGTATGAATCAAACAGAATATTAACAGCTTCATTATTGCACAGAGAGTCATCGCCGTCCACAACGGCAACTATGGATTCATCAAGCTCCCTTGCACACTCAACAATATTTCTAAGAGCATATTTCTTAGTGCTGTTCTTGATTATTTTAAATCTGGTATCGCTTTTGGTTTTTTCCAATAGTTTTTCATAAGTTTGATCAGAAGATATATCGTCAATGATGAAACACTCCCATTTGCCATTAGCCTGGCTTTGAAGTGAATCTACCAGAGCATCAACATTTGTCTCGATGTTGAAAGACGGACATATAAAAACTACTTTATCCACTGCTTTATCACTTCTGGAAGTTCTTTGCTGCACTCAATGTGTGCAGTTTCTTCCTCTCCGTTCCACTTGGTGTGCCAAACCCATCCGCCGAGCTTATCTTTCATGAGAGCAGCTCTCTCTACAACCATTTCATCAGTGACATCTTCCCATGGGCAATCAAACATCATGTTATTTTCTGCAGTATCTTCTTTACCTTCATTGTAAAGTGACTTCCAGTGACTTCCCCAGTAATCTCGGTAAGTTTTTATTTTTCTTTCAAGATCCCACCAGGAAAAGTGGTAAACACATGGGAATGCATCAACTATCTGATTAAACCATCCCTGATATGCCTGCTTTGCTTCTGGATTAATGTTTACTTGTCGTCTTACATTATCCACATCTTGTGTGTAGAAGTTTCCGCAGGGAACAACCTGGAAACTGTCAGACCTAATGTAGTCACAGCCATCGGAACCCGGAGCAGAAAAAACGTGACCTGTTTCATCAAACTTCCTGAGATTGGCTGGAATTCCGTGCGTGATGTAGGGCTTATTTCTACTCAGGCGCCACTTCCACGGAAATATGTCCGCTCGAACCTTATCTCGGCCGCCCCAAAACTCTATGACAGGCATTGCAACAAGATCCATGTTGTTAGGAAAGTTTTCACAAAGGGCTTTAACTTTATCGTAATCATCCTCGTGTACAATCTCATCAGAGTCCATTTGCCAACAGAAGTTTCCTGTACATAAAGATCTTGCTAAAGCTTTTTGAAGCCCGTCGAAAACAGCAAATCTTTCGTGGTTCCAGTCTCTAACTTCTTGGTGAATAACCATCTTGCTGTTTTCCTTAGCTATCTCCTGGAGTTCTTCCCATGTTCCGTCCTTTGATCCGCCGTCTACAACAACAACTTCATCACAAAAGCCAAGGAGAGACTGTATTGTTTGTTTCCAGGGATAGTTTTGGCTCACGCAGTCCTTCGTGGTCGTATATCCGCTCAATTTAATTTTGTATTCCATGTCGTACTTAATACCGTTCCAAAATCTATCTCTTGCAGCATACAAGTAAGATTCGGTATCCTCCATATCGTCTGTGTCAAACCAAAGCTCATCTTTGTGCTGGACGTTGTCATTTAAGTGAAGATCACAACCAAGAACCTTTGCTTCTATTACCATTCTGGGGCAAGTATCACCTCCCAGCGGCAGGAAAACAAGACCCTGAGATTGCGCTAGCTTTTCTAGAACATCATCATATGGAAGACCCCATAATATCTCATATTCGTGATTATTGTCTTCGCACCATTTCTTAGCTTCATCAACACCCTTGATCCAAGAATTGGAACCTAATATTGCCCACTTTTTCTTTTCTGTGTTTTTGTACTTTTCACGAAGAAGCTTTGCTTTTAAGAAGAAAGCCTCATCAAACACTGAAGAGAGTACCGTATTGACCTTTTTCTCAAGGAATGGAAATTTAGAAACGTAATGTTCCATTTGTTTTTCTGACATCCACCATAAGGATTTTGATCCTTGATAAAGGGCAGAGATCATTTTTCCGTAGATGTTTTCGTGACAGTCACAATCTTTTTTCTCTATCGAAAGGTGCTTCTCAGGCGATCTATATCTACAGTATTTGTAATCATACTCTAGGATTGAATAACTCATATTTGCAACGATTGTTGGAATAAGGTTCATATCCATTGCAGAGAAATTACCAAAGATCCAGTGTTTTCTGTGACCTTGCTCTAAGAGCGTCTGGTTTACATCTTTTGAATGAAGCTTAAAAATTGTGAAAGGAGAAGAATCAATTAGGGCTTGAGTGGTTAGCTCAGCTCCTCCAGCATAATCTTCGGCGAACATATCCGCTACGAAGACAACGTCACAATCTTCAGGAATAGTAATGACATTAACGTCAAAAAAGCTTTTATTGAACATTTTATACTCCTAGAACATTATAACAAACAATCTCTAAGAGTTATAGGCTACAAAATTTCAGAACCTAAGCTGGCAAGAGCTGATCTTTCGCCTTTTATAAGGGTGATATGTGCAGAGATATCATATTCTTTAAATTTCTCAACAGTATAGCTTAAGCCGTTAGACACAGAGTCTAGGTAGGTATTATCGATTTGATCTACGTCACCTGTCAAGATTATCTTAGTATTTTCACCAACACGTGTAACAATAGTCTTGAGCTCATGAGTAGTTAGATTCTGAGCCTCATCGATGATTATTATTGCATCTGAGATAGATCTTCCTCTGATATAAGTTATAGCTTCGATCTCTATCTTTCCGCTTTCAATGTACATGTCCAGCGTGTCTTTGTCATCTCCAAAAAGATAGCGAAGATTATCTCTGATTGGCGCGATCCAAGGAGCCATCTTATCATAGATATCTCCGGGAAGGTAGCCTATATCTTTCCCCACTGACTGCACCGGTCTTGAGATAACTACCTTCTTGTATTTTGCGTTAGATGACAAAGACTGTTCTAGGGCAGCTGAAGCTGCAAGAAGAGTTTTTCCGGTGCCGGCTTTTCCTACCAGCGTAATAAGTTTGATATTATCATCGAAAAGAATATCCAGGGAAAACTTTTGTTCTTTGTTTCTTGGAACTAAACCCCAGGAGCTTTTAATCTCAGGTATTAATCTAAATTTCTCTTCTTTGCCCATGTACCTCACTATCGCTGAACCTTGGCCGGTGGTTTCATCTTTTAAAACCAAGAACTCGTTTGGATAGACATCTTTAGCGGGAATATCTTCGAGGTCTGCATAACCCTGAGAATAGATCTTGTCGATTACTGCTTGAGATATATTTGCCCTTTTTACGCCTGAATACAATCCTTCTTGTTTGTCAACTATTCTATGCTTGTTAAAGTCTTCGCATTTTATTCCTAGTGCATCACACTTAACCCTGACGTTTATGTCCTTGGTTACTAGTATAACTTTTTCCTCACTGGACTCTTGAAGACACTTAGACATTGCTAGTATTTGATTATCTACAGTTGACATATCGATATCAGGGGGAAATGTGCACTTGATATCTGTAGAACTTAATATTCTTAATGTTCCTCCGCTTTCAAGATCTATGCCTTCGTTTATGGAGCCAAGCTCTCTTAGCTTATCAAGAGTCCGCACAGAACGCCTAGCATTCTTTCCTGCTTCATCAGGTCTTCTCTTGTGTGCATCTAGCTCTTCTAAAACAATTAGCGGAATGACTATATTATTATCATCGAAGGAGAGGAGGCACTCGGCGTCGTACAAAAGAACGTTAGTGTCTAGGACAAAGGTCTTTTTCATGAAAAATCCTCTAGAGAGTAAATGTTAAATTCAAAATCAACATGCTTCGAGCAGCACGAAAAATTAGGTGTGGCCTGTAAAAAGAAAGACTGCAAAAACTGGATAAAATGCAAGACGGGCATGAACTGCGTTTTAATAGCGGCGAAAGAAGGCCCAAAAACTCTACAAGAAATTGGAGAGATCTTTGACTTGACTCGCATGAGAATATGCCAGATAGAAAAAAATATACTTGGCAAACTTAAATCATCCATACCTGAATAACTATCGTGAATCTTATTAATTTGAGAAACAATGGTGGAGCCGGCGGGAATCGAACCCGCGTCCGCAACCTTTAATTGTAGGGATTCATTTACAAGTTTAGCTGGTTTTTGGCTCCAGCAAGCGCATCTCAAAAAAATGCTTATTTTTAAAAGGAATAAGCGAAACCTTAACTCAATCTCAAGCAACTTTCTGTTTATTGGCTGTTGCCGCCTCACGCATCTACTGTTTTTTAAGCAGCGATTGCGTATGTATCAAAATCGTCGTTTGCGATTATTATTTTGTGCCTTTTTACCTGGCCCGGCACCTCCAGGACTTGCATCACCTTCAATATCCGACCACGTCGATACCGTGTCGGCCCCATCAAAGTTTAGTCTTTACCTTCTTCTAGAGAAGTCTTGACTAAGTCTGCAGCTGCATTCTTTAAAAGACGCAACCCTTTACGTGCACGTGTTCCTGCACTCTTGTTTCCTCGGGCATTCTTATGAACATCAAGCTCTAAGCTTTCTACCAAAACTTTCAGTTCTTCCCATTTATCTAGTACCTTACTCATATCTACTTCCTTTCCCTGTAGCTATTGATCTAACGATACGGAACGATCATATTCATTACGTATGGCGTCGTTTAACTTTCCGATGTACCCAGTGTTTCGCAGGGTTTTAAAAATTAAGTTTTCTTCAGAAAATTCACCTTTTCTCTCAAGCCCAGCTTTTCTCATTTTCATAATCTTGTCTTTGGCAATCTCTAAAGCTCTTCTTTTTTCTTCTAGGCCTGTTAAACTGTCTATTCTATCCATAATATCCTTTGATTTTTTAAGGACATAGTCCTCGTCGATCTCAGGATTGGTTCTCTGAGGGACGACAAGCCACTTGTTTCTTAAAACAGAGAACACACCTGTAGAATGGTGGGGCTCGTTAGAATCTTGTGCATAGAGTTCAACGTCGTGATCCTTAATCTTTATGTCGTGTGCATCATTCCATATGCGACGCTTGGCATTAAAAAGATCTTGTATAAGCTCTTCATTTTCACCCATTGTTGAAAAGTCAAAAAGTATGTGAAGATCTAGATCGCTCTGATCTGTGTAATTGTAGTTAGCCATAGACCCGGTTAAAGTTATATCAGTAAATGTCATTTTAGGATCGAGAGACTTCAGGAAGTCGTATGCAATCCTCATTAAGGCTTTTCTTATTTCGGGTTTTAATTCTACTTTGAACTCACCGCATGAAGGATCGTCACACAGGGTATCCCAGACGCCTTTATTAAGAATCCTATTTACTCTTGACATAAGTGCATTCCTCATCGAAGAGTAAATATTAAAAAGTTAAGCTTTTAGCTATCTAGAATAATTTTTGATGCACTTTCCTCGATTTCAAGATTTCCTTCTTGAAGAGACTTATAGACATTTATAAAACCAAGCATTGCATCTCTGTCTTCTAACTCGAGCGCTAAAAGATTTATGATTTGAGTTATCTGAGATTGTGAAACGCCAAACTGCATTATCTCAGAAACAATTTCTCTGGACTTTGTCATTTCTCTTGCCCATTTATCTGTGCTCGTCTCACCGTATTTCTTCATTTATTAAATCATCCTATAGTAGAAAGGCTTGTTTCGGTATCAACCCTATAATTTTCAGGTCCTAGAAATACCAAAAATTTTGATGAATTTTCATCTTCCGATGCATCGGAACTTAGCTTTATCTTTTCGCCCCATTTTTCGTTGCTTCTAATAAAGGCTGCTTGCTCCCAGATATTAAGATCGCAGGAGTAGCTTTCTAGTAATTCAACAAGAGTGCTAGGTAGCACTATTTTCAAATCTTTTATTTCTGCAAGAGTTTTAGTTTCATCTTTCCCGATCAGGATTTCGCTTTTGCAGATATCAAAAACTCTATGAAGAACACCGCAGTTAGGACACTGGGCGGTTTTTTCCGCAACATTGTCATCCTCGAGGATAGAAAAGACAGCAAATTTATGAAAGACAGGATCTTTTCTTCTTCTGTATTGAGGGAGGATGCAATGGCACTGGATTAAGTGCTGTAATCCCTCAACCTTCATTTTATTTCACGTGAGCTTTAACTGCGTTAGCAATGTTCTCAGCATTTTCATTAAATGCTTGATCAATAGCGTCATCAACAATTCTACAGATGCCTTCGACCTTTTCATGATCTATGGTTAGCATATTTTGCCGTACGGCTCTGACTAGATTAGATTTAACCTGTAGCTTCATTTTTGAAGAAATTAATTTTGCACTTTGAACTATATCGTTTTCTGCAGACATTTCTGTTCCTTTTCATTCATATACTATTGCTGTTTCGATAGAAGATAGTATTTCATATAAATCATATGCATACACGCAACCGATGTAAACAGATGAGGAAAGCTCATCTCCCTTAAAAGTACCGTACTTAACAAAAGATTTAATACATCTCAGTGTTCTATCAATTTTTTCTATTTCATTAAACTTTTCCTGGCTGTTCTTTTCAGGAAGTAATATTTTGACTTGATTTGACGTAAGCGATCTTATTCTTTTTCTAATATAATCAACTTCTAAGTCTAGATCTGCCTCTGTCTCTTCAAGTCTTTTTCTAAGCTCTCTTACTTTTCTATTTGCTGCATTGGTGCTACTTGAATTTCTTATCATAAGCTTTTCACCAATTATACTAATTTCATCACTTGTATCGGAAAATGATTCTGCGTCAAATGATGTTGCTATAGGGTTCTGATAATCAAACAGAGTTGCAGAAGATACTGTGGCAATATCAAAAATATCGTTTATTGATGTTCTATCATTTACGGGATGGCAAATTGCAACGTCAAAAACTTTTCTAGCGTTGTTAGTCACGATAGTTGAAACTACTTCGTGCGCGCAACCTAGGCAAACAATTAATACAGAAGAATTTCTTCTTGCAGCCTCGGAGAGGATACAGTCTATTTCTGACACTTTCTCTATGAAGCCTTCGATGCAAAATACCTTCACATTGGACTTCTTCCATGTTCCTTCATTTGCCATCAAGATATTGATTTCAGGCTGGACAGAAAATTGATATGTTTTGCTTAGCTCAATAATAGGATTCGGTATATTACCGTGTTCAAAAATTATCTTTCCTGCTGGGCCTGCTAGATTATATGCCTCAGAAACAACTTCGCCTATTATGCTAGAAAAGTTCTTCTCTAAGAAAGCATCGTAATCTTTTCTAGTAGGCCTTCTTAGACTTTGCTGTATTTCTTCTAAGATAGATTCTTTTTCTTTCTCTAAGTCGAAAGCATTATTTTTCTTCTTTTTTATGAAAAAATCAAGTAAGAAATTTATCATCGACAAAGATGAGTCTGCAGATATCTTTTCAGCTTTGATGGCATAATCAAATATTATTTGCTTGAATATGTTTTCCAACCTACTGTCAGGGGCAAAATTCAATAGAGATAAAATTTGACTTGATGAAGTTCTAGCTTGATTATCTTGCAGAAATGCAACATTCTTTCCGAGCTTTTGAGAAAGAAAAATTTTATTTATCTTGTTTAGGAAGGATTCAAGCTGATCTGTTATTTCATCTTTAGACTTTACAGATTTCATTTTTACCTTAGCCGTCTCTCCACAGATTGTTTGCAGCAAATTTAATTACTTCTTCTGCAGAATCTTCATTATAACCGTAATCTTCTATAAGCGTAGCGACCATGCCGCCGTATTTCTTTTGCTGCTTATTGTCTCTAGACTTAGACTTGGTAACAATTCTAGACATGTCTTTTACGGATGCCATCAGCTTGTTTTCGATAGCTTCCTTAAGCGGGCCGTAGGCTTTCCAGTCAATCTTCTTTTTAGCACGAAGAAGAGTAAACATGTAAGTAGTAACATCAGATCTAAATCCGTCTCTGGCTGAGCCCGTGATTCCAATATTTTCTTCGATGGACTTCATAAAGTTCTCATCAGGATCCATCTCTTCACGTGTAACCGTATCTTTTACTCTTGACTTATTAACATAAGCTTCTGCGTGGTCAAGGTAGTTATCAAACAGCGTTTCAGCTTGCTCTTCGTAAGCACTAACAAAAGCTTTTGTAATTTCCTTCTCTAGGATTCTTAGATATTCTTCGTGAAGATCCTTTTGAAGATATTGAAGATATCTTTCTCTGGCTTCCTCATCGATGATCTGCTCTTTTACCTGCTTGATCAGAGAGTCTCTAACTGAGATTGGTGTTACCATATTTCTCTCAGAATCAGAAAGTGCAGAATCGATCGCCTTGGTGATGAAGCGTGTTGAGATACCAGTCATGCCTTCATCTCGGGATTCCTCTCGAAGATCTTTAATATCGACCTTCTTGACTCTTCCCTTTTCGATGATGTCCTCTCCGTTGTAGATCTTCATCTTAACCAAGGGATCAACCTTACCAGAAGGTTTCAATCGAGACATCACAGCGAACATTGATGCTACCTCAAGTGTGTGTGGTGCGATGTGAGCATCAAAGTCAGACATCTGCAACATCTTCTGGTAAATCTTTACCTCCTCGTCAAGTTCTAGGCAGTACGGGACATTAACCTTGACGATTCGATCAAGAATAGCTTCGTTTGTGTGAGTGGATTTAAATCGGTTCCATTCCGCTTCGTTGCAGTGTGCAAGAATCACACCGTCAAAGTAGATCATTGCACCTTTACCAGGAGAAGGAACTGCCTTTTCCTGGGTCGCAGTAATCATTGTGTGTAGAAATTCAATCTCATTCTTAAAGACCTCTACGAACTCAACAATACCTCTGTTACCAACATTAAAGGCCCCGTTCAAGGAAAGCACTCTGGGATCATCCTCGGGATACAGATCCAACTTCGAGATGTCCTCTGAGCCTATAAGAATTGATGTGTCCTGAGTGTTAGCATCTACGGGTGGCACAACACCTACGCCTCTTCTACCTCGAACTGAGAAAGATGATTGCTTTACTGGGAAATCTTCATACTTTCCGCCGAACTCTTCTAAGAGTCTGTGACGACAAACTGGGCAGAGATCGCCCTCAATCTTTACACCAAGCATTTCTTCAAACTGTGGGCGTAGAGATCTAGGTAATAAGTGAAGAGGTTCTTCTCTAATAGGGCACCCATCTAAGTGATAGATGTTTTCTGCTCTTTCTAGTCCTCTTTTAATGTGTTCAATCAGCGCTGATTTGCCGGCGCCGACTGGACCTAGAAGTAGAAGTACTTGCCTACTTTCCTCACCTTTCATGGCAGCAGAACTAAGAAAACGCATCACTTTAGCTAGCGATCTCTCCATCCCAAAGAAGTGAGGTTGAAAATAGTTGTAAGTCTTTGTCTTTTCGCTATCAAAAAGTCGACGACATCTTTCGTCAGTTTCATCTAGCACATCAATCCCGTCTTCTGCTAGTACATCGTAAAGTCTACGATGAGCCAAGACTGAGATCTTTGGGTTGTTTTCTAGGACATCTAGGTACTCAAGAAAAGTACCCTTGAAGGAAGAATCCTTCTTTTCCTCTCTCTGCTTACTGATCAGGTCAGCGAATTTAGACTTAGTCATTAGTGATGCTCCACACGTTCAATAATACACAATAATAAATAGGAGTTTAAATCTCGAAAGGCTCTTCTTCGATAATTGTGAAGAATTTAAAATCATCACCCCAAAGATCCAAAAGATGGTCACATACGTTGTGCGCGTAGTCAAGATCTAAGTCTCTACCGTCATGTTCATGTGCAAGAACAAGCGTGTGGTCCTTCTGTAACTCTTTTACGTAAATGTTTGGCAATGAGCTAAGGCCTACATTTCTTATAAGGTCTTCGCGGATCTGCTTCCAGCCATCATTGTCAGAAATATCATCAATTGTCCACTCTTTTTTCTTCTTAGAATAAGAGAAAAGATTAAGCTCTTCACAGATCTCTTTATTAAGATAAGTCCTAATGAAAGATTCATCGTTATGTGAAGTTCTGGCTATAAAGCACTCTTCTAAACCCTTGTTTTTCTCGATCCATTTAAAGATTGTAAAACCTAGGTGATATGGATTTATTCTGCCAACCATTGGTCGAAGAACTTGGTTATGAAATTTAAGAAAAGATAAGTGAAACTCTTGCGGAAGATCAAGTTCTGACATTATCTTATAGTGCCAAAAAGATGCCCATCCCTCATTCATGATTTTCGTCATGGCTTGAGGCATGAAGTACATTGATTCTTCTCGAACAATGTTTATAATATCTTTCTCCCAGTGCTCTAAATTTCTAGAATGCTTAGAAATAAAAGCTAGGATATCATAGTCGTCTTCTAGGGGAATTTTATTAATATTGAAATTTTTAGGAAGCTTCTCTGGCCTGTAGTTTGCCATGTCAACATAATGCTGCTTTAGCTCTTCATGAGTCTTTCGATTAATACCGAACTCTCGATAATTGTGATACTTTAAAGCATGACATGAATCGATAATCTTTTCAACTGGCTCGATACCAATATTGGGATTATCTATGTACTTTTTAATTCGCTTAGCTGCATTTCTAAATCTTGAAATAACATTGGCTGCATCTGTGTGCCTAAACATTCTATTGTTCTTAAAGAAATCGGAGTGACCAACGCAGTGTGCCATAATAAGAACTTGAAGAGGTAGGGGATTCTCTGCCATCAGATAAGATATCGAAGGATCACTATTAATGATCATCTCATAAGGAAGTCCTTCCATACCAAGATTGTACATAGTATGAGTTCGTTCAAAAGACTTGCCGTACGACCAGTGTTGGTAATGGGTTGGCATTCCGATATAAGACATGTAACCGATCATATCATGATAGTCGCAGACTTCGTAATCAATCGGATACCAGTCAAGATTATATTTCTTAGCTAGCTTAACGATCTTCTCATCCCACTTTTGCAGGTCCTCAAAAGTCCACTCCATTACTCTGTCCTCCCACCAAATAACTTCTTAAATGAAGGCCAGATATCTTTTCCATTGATCATTTTCAATGTTTTGAAGCTTTTATCTACAAGTGGCTGATAAAGATCCCACATTCTAGAGTTGGCATTCTGGCGCCACTGTGAAGATTCTCCGTTCGGATCGACCTCACAAAAGGCATAAAGCTGTGATATTGATTTAAGTTTTTGCGAAGAACTAAATGCTTTTTCTTCATCCTCTGACCAATTATCACCATCTGAGCAATGGAAAGCATAAATGTTCCAGCTACTAGGGTGATAACGCTTTTCGACAACCTCTAATGTTAAGTCTAACGCAGGAGAGATAAACGTTCCTCCTGACGGTGCTAAACCGAAGAAATCATTTTCATTTACTTCTTTAGCAGTTGTGGTGTGAGCAATAAAAACCACTTCAATATTGTCGTACTTGTGGCGAAGAAACTGGTAAAGAAGAAAGAAGAAACTACGTGCAATGTACTTCTTTTCAGTGCTCATCGATCCGGAAATATCCATAATAAAGAATATTGCTGCAGATGATATTTCTGTTTCTTTTACTTTGAAATGTTTATATCGAAGATCATCTTCATGAAAAGGAAATCTTTCATCTTCTTCTTCATTAAAGGTTCCGGCTTTGACTGCCATCTTCTTTCTGCGTATTTTGTGCTTAAGAGTTTCTTTCTTAGATAATCGAGGCCGAATACCCTTTGTTCGAACGCCTTTTCTCTTAAAAGTATCTGAAGCAAGAAACTTAAATTTCTTCTTATCAAGATCCGGAAGCTCAAGGTCGCTGAAAAGGTATTCTGCGAGCTCCTCTAATGTAATCTCTACATCATAGAACTCCTCACCTGGTTTATCCCCTGGCTTATTACCTGATTTCTTGTCTTCCTTATCCTCGGCAATCTTCTGACCTCGATGGATATCTTTACCAGGAGCAGATCCAACCTTCTTAGAGTTGTCACCGTAGATAAACTGGTATTCTTTTATACCCTTGACAGGTATCCGAACTTTTTTCTTACCGTCTTGGCCAATAATGGACTCTTCGGCAACGATATCTCGGATACCTTCCTTAAGCGCTTTTTCAATTTTTTGCTTATGTCGGGATCGATCTGTTGCTGATCGGTCTGCTATAGATTTGTGTTTTCTAAAGGTACTCATAGTCGCTCAAGGTAATAATACCCCAAAAAGCGCTTGAATTATAAGGACCGCAAGTGTTGAGCCGAAAAGCCATTGCAATTTACTAAGGTTGGATTGCCATATTTTAAGCCTATCTAGCTCTAAGTTATGGACCTCGATTTGACGAACTTTATCTTCTACGTCTTTTTTCCAGGCTTGAAGCTCTTCAAAATCATCTATTTTTCGCTTAGCCTCTTGAACAAATTCCCACCTTCGCTGAGATTCGGTTTCTAGGTCTCTTACACGGGATCTAACTCCGCTTTCTGGATCATTAATGGTATTGTTCATTGTCTCTAGAGATTCTTTAACTTCGCCAAGTTGATCATTAGTATGCTGAACATCTTGAACTAGTTTCTCAAATCCACCGTTGAGAACGTGAGAAGAATTGAGTAGAGACTCAATCTGGGTAAGCTTACCTAAAATTGCTGCGGGTAATTCTGCCATGATTGTCTCCTCACGAAATTAAATATATCCAAGAGTTTATTTGTGCTTTCTACTGTGCATCAGGAGGGGATAATATAAATTGATTTCGTGCACGGAGCGGGTTTATTTTTTGACTAAAAAAATCTTAGTAAAATATCAATGATAAGTAGCGAAGGAACACACCAGATCAGGATGTTAACATTTCTAATACTTGTTTTTTGATTTTCTTTTAGTAGCTCTAGATCGCTGTGAATCTTTTCGATATCTTTGCCCATTACAGGCATGTCATCATTAGTCAGAACTTCATTGATTTTTAACTTAATATAAGCTAGTTCTTTGGCCATAGTCTGAGGATTGAATCTTCTTCTATCTTGGCTCATTACTACACCTGACAACTTTCACAGAGCATTGACATCTTACCGTTGTCAAAAGTTAATTTCCACTTATCTAGATGTTCATCATCTTTTTTATCAAGCTCTGCATCACAAGAGGAGCAAGATTTAGGAAATCTATCGATTAGCTTCTCAATGGAAGTAAGCTTTTCGTTCATTAGCTTTTGATTTTTTTTATCAAGATCTTTTTGCTGCTTAGATTTTTCTCTACGCGCTTTATCTTTCTTTTTCTTCTTAGCTAATTTAGAATTAATTTTATTAGAAGATATCTTTCTCAATTCTCAGTCTCTCTCAATTATAATAGTTACAGAGATATCGCAGAAAGTATAATTTTTTTATCTAAAGCCTGGTCCGAGAATGCCTTTAGAGTGACCCGGACCATCTACTGCAGTAACCTTAGTTTCTTTAGTTTCTTCCATCTGATCATCACTCAAAACCTCAGAACCTTGAGGAATATTATCGGGATTACTTCTAGGATTAGATCTCTGAAGTTCCGTTTCTCTTTCATGCGCCATTGGCTCAATTCTACTAAGCATTTTTTGAAGCATGCCACGTGCTTTAATAGGGCAACCTTGAGCAGAATGCATCAAAACATCCATCATTTCGCTGTGATCATCATGTCTTTTGTGCATGTGACGCATCTCTTGGAGAATAATCTTTCTCAGTTGGTTCGCATTAATCTTCATTTTTTAGATCCTTAATTTTGACCTTCATTCTTGCAGAAGGCCTAGCAGGTTTAAATATTATGTTATTAGCGGATAGTGCCTCATCCAGCCAATCACCGGGACCGGTTTCTGTGGAAGTATCAGGACCAACCTGGGCTTTAGAAGTAGAATCATCTGTTGTGTCTACTTCAGCTGTCGGCACTGCCATTTTGTTGACAAATTTTCTCATTTCTTTGGCTGCGCCGCCAATCGCGCTTTCAGCAGTATTCGATAAGTTTTCTGCATCAGAGGCTTGATCGGCCAATTTCGCTGCCAAGTCCGGGTCTTCTTCCTCAAGATCCTGCTGGAGAACTAGACTACCCTCTTCTCCGTAGGCTTTCATTTGATCATATATACCATATGGGCTCCAAGCTAAACGGTCCCCAAATGCTTCAACCACATCCATGGGTTTACCTCCCCAGGCGCTATAAAACTCTTTACTATAGACATCAAAAGCCTTGTTAACTAGCTTATCTAATTTTTTATTATTGGAGCCGGCAGAGTTAATAGCACTTCTAGAAACTGCATCGCGTCCTAACTCTCTTTTTGCCCACCTGTTAAGGGACTTAATGTATGATATCTTTTCTTGATAGTCACTCGAGTCCAAAGCGTAATCGCGGTCCCTCTTTTGATCTTTTAGCATATTATTCATATAAGGCGCGCCAGCCCTAACTAAAATCAGGGCATAGTACGTGTACATCAACGCATGCGTAAGCTTCGTGATATTATACGTACCGGTTAACCCAACTCTTGATTTTCCGAGAGCTCTTACTAAGGTAAGCAAGGCGGCTCCGACTGCTTTGGGCAAATATGCTCCTGTAACAAATGATCCAAAAATATCAATCCCATTGAGCACATTTTTAGTCATCGGACTATTAGGTGCAATTCTAGACCCTACAAGAAACAAGTTTTTAGCCTCTTGACCTAATTTACTCAAAACAAGAGCGCCGCCGTCTTTCGTAAATTCTAGGACATCGCTTATGAATCGTGCTGCCCTAGAAGCACTAGAAGCTCCTTCAGCAGCTTCTTTACCGAAAGTTCTTGAGGCGATCTTTCCTAAAGTTTGTGCCGATGCATCTAAATTTCTTGCCTGGTTTAGCATGTTATCTATAGTACCAGCAACACCTTTTACAGCTCTTCCTACTTTGCGAACTGTCTCAAGAGCAGTGAAGCTTCCAGGTCCGTTTTTTCTAATGGTTAAGGTTAAGGGTAAGCCATCACTGTCTAAAACGATCATCTCTTTGCCGGCAGGGCCTTTGACACTAAGCGGTACAGATTTTGTACCCTTTTCAATGCCACTAAATAAGGGTTCAAGCTCGTCAGCATCATCTAGCATGCCAAGTATGCGATCTCTATTTGCTCTGCCTGTGGCCGCGACCAGTTCCTTACCTGATAGAGAAACAGCCTCACCCGCGTTTACTTTTTTAAGTATTTGACCGGCATCCTGTATGATTGCTTGTGCGTCAGTTTCTTTCGTAGCTGCAACAAATTTTTCTCTGACTTTTTCAAGGTCATCCCGGCCGTACCTTGCCCCGGTAGTTCTTGTTTGCAAGTCTGCAAGTGCTTCTGGAGATCTATTACCTATTTTCGTGACACCGGCCAAGCCAGAAGGATCAACGGTCAAAAGCAGATCATCGTATTCGATCCCGTCAATTTTACCTATCTTCAGAACAAAATTTGTTGCAGCGCCTCCTTGGGCAGCTTCAACTCTTGCTCCTTGAATTGCCTCTCCGATACGGTCCCTTAATTCATTCGGCATAGCGCTATTATCTAAAAAGGTTTTGAATGCTTGCAGTCTCTGCCTAGCACTGCTCCCTAGCTGGCTAAAGATCTTTGAGACAGGAACTGCCGGAAGCGTGTCAAAGAATTTACGCCCAGCGACAACACGTCCCATAAGTTCAACCGCGGTAGAGTCAGATAGCTTTAAAAAATAGAATATAGGCTTAAGCAGACTTCCAGAACCCTGCTCTAACAATAGGTTCTCTACTTCTTGTAGATTAATTTTAAATTTCATTTTAAATCCTGTCAAAGAGTGTTTTTAAACTTACTTTTTCTTTTTTCTTGAGATCTATTCTCTTGATGTTATCTTTCAAGTCTTTCACAATTTCTCTAAAATCAGAGTGCCAAATTGAGTAATTTTCAAGCTCATCAACGAGATCAATTTTATTCCCGTATTGTTTCGATAATTTTGTATACTCATCATAAAGACCTTGTGCAGTACCAGACTCGAGAGATGTATTTAAAAGATTAATCACGTCAGGTTCTCTTGAAAACTTAGGAACACTATGGCCTCTCATTAGTGAATACTCACCATCGGAGACTTTTCTCATGGAGTCCCAAAGAAAATCAGCGCCGATCTCTTTGTCTTCTTCTTTGACTTCATCTAAAGCCGCCGCAAGCTCTTTAACTGTTTTAGGTTTTGTATCTTGAATTGCAGGTCGAAGGTCCGATAAGATAACCTCAATCTCACTAAGATCAAGCTTTTCAAGTTGAAATGATGCGTATAAACTAGTAATAGCAACAGGCACCCCCGCGATGATAAAGCCCTTAAGGCCCCCCGCGGCTGTTAAAAAGGCTGCAAGCCGTCCGGTACCGAAGGCACCAAGTTTGGCTGCAGCAAAACCGCCCAAAGCCTCAAAAGCTTCAATTGCAGGTACCCAAATTGTATATAGAGAGACAACCTCTTGCGCGACTTCTGTGATAGCTACGGCGTATTTTCCAGGGGAGTCAGCAACTTTAGAAAGCTTTTTAACATCGTCATCATCGAGAAGACTGAATGTCATGTGAACTTGAGCAGGAGATATTCGTTTACCTCCAACTGATGATGTCTTTAAAAATTCTGCAGAGAGCTTCTGTCCTTTAGAGAGACCTTTTACTTTTTTCTTGCCTTTGTCACCGGAAGCATCATCTGATTTTCTCATCCTCGATGTGAGGATATCGTGAGACTTAGTTCCTGGCCCGAAAATTTTTCCCACTGCTTTTTCTAGGCGAGCAACTTTTTTATCACTTAGCTTTTCGGCTTTGCTGTTAAGTCTAACGACTGTAAAGATATCTTTGGCGGAGTCGTAAACGTAATCAAAGGGATCACCTTTAAAAGCGCCCTGATAATCACCTCGGTCCGAAGAAAGGATGATATCACTCTCTGACTCAACCTGCTCGAGGAGGGTATTAAGAGAGGAGAGAGAAACCTTCATGTTTATTTTTTCCCGTTGATCTCGTAATCCAAGTAGTGATATACGGAACCGAGATAGTCAGAGGCTTTTGTGATCTTGGACTCGACCCACTCAGGAAGGTCATCAGATTCGCGAATCATGTGACTAAGCTTCTGAGAGTATTTGGCAGAGCGACGTAACTGAGAAAGTGCCATCGATCCTTCGTGCTCGCTATGGTCAAGGTCTCGAGGTGCTTCGTGGTCCGAAGCCATATGCATCTTTGGCATGCCCGGATCACCACAACCGCAACCTTCTTCTAGTTCATCAGATTCTGAGATAGTAGCTGAAGAAGGAACGTGAAATCCCATCCCGCCCATAAAGCGCATTTCTTCCAATACCGTCTTAAGAGAGTAGTTTGCCTCTTTAACTATTGGTGTCAAGTCTTGGACGCGCGCCTGCGGTTTTTCAACATCTGCGGGTACGTCTTCCGGAATATGTTCAAAATCATCTGAGAGTATTCCGCCGGCCTCGGCATCTTCAACAGGTTCCACATCCGAAGGATGTTTCGAGTTGGCGACGTTCTTACGATTTTTGAAAGCTTTGAGCTCTTCTTCAATAATGGACCGGAGGTCTGCTTCATTTATTTTCATTTTAAATCCCTTGGGCGACGCGCACTTAAAAAGTGCGGGTTTTCATGTTTTAAATATGCAAAAAGCTACTATTATTATACAATCTTTAGATGAGAAGGGAAAACCAGTCAGATCTCAAAGATTTTGTCAAATCTTATGCCGATCTCGCCCGGTAACTTTTAAAGACATTTTTTTATAGGGGCTTCGTATACACCCAAATCATCCCGTTAAATCAAACCCAGACAAACCTCAGCTCTCTCAGACACCCTCTCAGGCTAAAACAACGGTACCTCTGCACAGTAAGATACCCATATGGCACGGAAAAAGCGCAGAGTCATCACAGAGGGCGCACGGCGCATGGGTCGCGGGAGCGAACGGGTGTACGCTTACACATTTTCCTCGTATCGCCGCGCAAGCGGTCCCTATCCGATCAAGGTAGGCATGACGCGCGCAGGCAGTGCGGAGCATCGGATAGCGCAGCAGATCGGCGCGTCTAACGCGGAAACCCCTATCCTCCTATTGGAGATCTCATGCGATAACGCGTCCCTATTAGAGCGCTCCTTGCATAGCAGACTGAAGAGTAGGCATATAACGGATGTTCCCGGAAAAGAGTGGTTTCGTACGACTCCCGCAGAGATCACTCGACACTTGCGCGCGTTAGACCCTTCTCACGTAGAGACGTTTAGTCAAGCGATGATGGTTTTAATAGGTTGGTTGTGGGGCAGCGTCTGCGCAGTAACCTCGTCTCTCTGGCAGTTACTCTGCTGGACGTGGAAAGCCGCGACGAGAAAGAGTCGTCGACGCATTAAGCGCCGTACTAAGCGAGCCATAAGGCGTGCTGAGGAGAGGGTAGCGAAGACGCTGGTGTTCGGGCTGTGTCTCGCGTGCCTAGCGGTGTGTGCTACTTAGCGACCACGAATAGAGCGATGCCATTGTGCCAATCAGACATTTCGAAGCGTGTCCTCGCTTGCTTGTTCTTGTGTAGGGATAGCCAGCCCTCTGGGGGCGAGTGTATCTCTATCTGCATGTGAATGTTCGCTTGCACCTGATCTAGCGCAGCGAAAGTACCCACCCGCGCGCTTTCTAAGTTCCAGTCGTCTACGAGTATGATAGAGATAGGCGCTAGAGCTTCCCACGCGCACAGGATACCGTCTCGCTGGTCTTCCCTGGTATGAGGCCCATCAAAGAAGTAGATGTCGATCTGGCCCTGTTCTGTGAAGTCAAGCTCCCTGAAATCTGACTCATGTATCGCGTGCTCTGCAGTCTCAAAAATCTCTATCTGGCCCTCTAGATTCTTGACATCTAAGTAGTTGTTGAGAAACACGTTTTTTTGACCCCCGAACTGACTCCAGTTATCGCACGTACGTGCCATGATTCTCGGATTGTTGTACACTGCGGATAGAAATGTGCTTCCGTGCCATGAGCCTACCTCGCTGTAAGTTATCAATTCTCTGGCACATATGTTGTTAAGCAAGTGACGATACATGTATCCTGACATGCCGTGCAATCTTAGTATGCTGTTAGACGGGTGTTCCGGATCGGTTGAGATACTGCTTCGCTCTTGTTTCGCTCTGTGGAACGCCCATCGGGCGTGACGCATGGCGTCATCTACTGAGGCGAACGGTCCGATGCCTTCGGGTTTTTTAACATCCATGACTTCTCCCGGCTTAATACTAACGTAGGAAAAAAGTTTTTGAAAATTTTCTCTCGAAGAAATTTTTGAAATTGAGATTGGTAAAGTTAAAAAAGTTCTCGGAAAATTCTGGAGCAGTGTGAGTCTAGACTTAGGCCCAGCCCTGGCTGCGTACCCCCTACACAGTTTGCGGGGGCCCCCTGCGCCTAGCCCTCTAAGGGCCCGGCGCCCCTAGCGCCCTGCGTCCAGGCGCCCTGCGTCTCACCGTTTGAGCGAACTAGCTCAATACGATCCATCCCATAGCAGACAGGATACCGAGACCGAGACAAGCCACGCCGATGAGACCGAAGCCTACGCGTAGCACATCCTTCATACCGGAACATACAAACAGAGCGAACTCCTGGATCACCGATGATGCGATTAGGACTCCGAGAAAGATACCTAAGATAACAAAGCCTTCCATGTTCCTCTCCTCTCGCCCCTATTGTATCACTAGTCCTTGGGCCTTACACCTGCTAGCATGAGAATCGCTTTGTTCTGGAACCACTGTCCGATCATCCACCCACGCTTCTGACATGGACGGGCTAGTGCGAATAGCAGTCTACCTACTAGTAGTCTCATCACTTCCCTCCGTACTTCCTGGCTCTCCACCAGGTTCTTATTCTTTCTTCTAACGCCTCCCCCAAAATGCCAAGCACCACCGATGCGGTGATGCCTAGCACGACGAAGAGGTTTGCCTCAAATCTAGTCATGATGTCTTAGTCGATGCTTAGCGCATTGACCAGTTCTTCCTTGTTGAGATCGTGACGGCCAACGATGCCTCGACGCTTAGCGATGCGGAGTAGGCTCTTGCGAGTCTCTTCGCGAAGTCCTTCCACGCTAGCCCGAGACCGTTCTTCCATGTCGAGGTCCAACGAGAGGTCCGACATCACGCGATGAGCTTTGCTGTAAGCGGCTTGCGCCAGTTCCAGTTGGCGTTCCAGGTTGCGCACCTTGTCCCAAGCTTTCTCAGAGCGGGTCATAGCTGCACCGAGCTTACCGATCTTAGCGGCCTTGGGACCTTCTGCGATCAGAGCCTCGTTACGGCTATCGCGCAGCTGCCAGTTGCCAGTCTCAGCGTTGAATGTGTTTTGGAAGAATCCGTGGATCCAAGTTTTGCGTTCTGCGTTTGCCATGTTTGTTACCTCCCCAGGTATGTTGTTTGGCTTATTACGTCTTTATTATAACCGG
>VMHT01132827.1_pt1 | contig 37849 bp, 13 predicted proteins | sample 4693611 | NCBI WGS metagenome assembly VMHT01 (sample SAMN12280063, study PRJNA550983) | marine metagenome | isolation source: seawater sampled from same location over 5 years 0.02-0.2 micron viral filtrate | place: USA: collected off the coast of southern California halfway between the port... ...
TGTTGTATATTAAAATCGGGTAAGTCCCTAACCTACAAAAGTATCCCAAAGCGAGAGTTTTATTCTATTCATATTTAAAAAATTTCTCAATTATTTTTTCACCCCCCAACCCATGAGTAAAGTATTTCAGTTACCTACAGTGCCCCCAGTAGACATTAAGATATGGGAGAAGTCTAGGAAATACTTCTGGCAATTTGATTATCCTGATTGTAGGAAGTATGGTCCTTTCAGATCTCAGGCAGCAGCACTAGATGACGCAAACAAACACAGCAGACAACACTAAATGAAAACTGAAACACTACTACGAGTATACTTACAGGTAAGGCAGAGGGCATTACCAAAGATTAAACCAGTTAGAAAGCACTACAACATTCACACATATGGGTAGGAGAAGTAAACTCCAAGAGATAGAGAAGGAATACTCACACTTACTCGGTGAGGAGTGGCGAAGTATTCATTCATGGAGTTGCTACCATTGTGTAAGAAAATACTATCGGTTGTATTGTAATAGAGATCTGAGAGACTTTACCAAGTTAGATCAGATATATGCTTTTACTGATAATGCTATTGACACTGAAGAGGGAGAATATGTAATGAAGTCTGAGATGTGGGAGAAAGCATCTCTTGACACTCTAGCTAAAGATGATATAATACTCTTTAGACTGTGGTATACGCCTCTAGAAGGGGGTTATACTAAGAGACATGGGCAAGCACCTAACCATGGGGGTGTTTATCTGGGTGATGGGTTTATGCTACATCATCCTTATCGGGGGCAGAGTCAGATTACTGATCTTCTTGCACCTGGTAATAGTTTCTATATGGAGACTTGCGTAGGTGCAATTCGTGGTAAGTCTACATAAGGTGTATCACTGATAACAACTAATGAGTAAAAGATTTACTCTCACTATAGAAGAAGACGAATATTGCGACCTTTTCATTACTCTACCACTTGAGTTATTAGAGGAAATGGGATGGAAAGCAGGCACCACTCTTGAATATACTGAGGAGACTGATGGGTCTCTTAAACTAGTAGCCATTGACGACTAAAAAAATCGCGACTGATCATGCCAATTAAATCAACTAGTCCTATAAGTTATGGGGATCCTGCCCAACCGACAACTCCTTTACCTACTCAGGGTATGGATGATATTGAAAAAATCGCTTTCTGCCTAGAAAAGGTGGGTCAAGGATTAGAGAATCTTGCTGCGAGGACTGCTATATGTGAGGACGCTATAAGAAAGCAACCACCGCCTGGTGCTGATATGATTCAGTATAAACCAGAGGGGTATGAGAAACATTTGAATATCAAAGAGATTTTAGACGATCTATATTCTCGACTAAATAAGTTGGAAGATCGTTTGAGTTAAATTGCCTTGCTATATCCTATCAAGTAAACGATCGTTTCCTAACCCTGTAGAGGGAGAGGACTACATAAAACCTTTCTACGATGAGGAAAACTCAGAGAGTTATACTATAGAGTATCTCGATGAGGGACCTGGGACTATGCCTTTAGGTAAGGACATAGTGCATTACATTGGTGAGGAGCAGAAAACATGTATTGCCAACTGTAATGATGGTAGACAACCTGTTTATCGCTTCTATAGAGGTAGTAAAGACGATCACAAATACGCAAAGACCCCAGAGTTAACGAAAGAGCATGCTATTGGGGACGATGAGCATTGGCAAAAAGTATTAAGAGGATATAATCCAGAGCCTAGACAGGGGCAGATACCTGTTTTCTACCTGATGAATACTCAGGTTGCTAATTCGGTGCCTGTTTATATTCATTATAGAGGGCAGAGAGACGATGATACGCAGTTAACCCTCTCACAGACACCACCAGCTAGTAATAATGGTAAACCATACTACCTTGTAGGGATACTAGGATATATTTTTACGAGTGAAAGTGCTGCAAATGCCTATGCAGGGACAGGAGAGACCGCTGTGCCACTGTATGAATACTTCTATGACCCAGAAGATCACTTCTATACTATTAATCCTGCACAAGAAGTCAACCTAAGTGGTGGTCCTATTGCTCCTGCAGATGCAAGAGCAGGTCAATATGTCTATCAGGGCATCTTTGGGTATGTTTTCCAAACAGAAAACCCAGACGCAGCAGATAATAAGTATGAAGATATCGGTAAGATAGGTCCTACTGGTCAATGTGTAGACAAATCAGGTTGGTATACATGGGGAAACAGTGGATCTGGGTTTACATATAACGATTATAGAGGAAATAGGTTTGGGACTAACGCATTTGGTCAACCTATAGGCACACCAGGCGTCAGAGGATTCGGTGAAGGTGGTAATGCAGGCATTATAGGTGGTGTCCAAGCAAATGGAAACGCTAATTTCGAGTGGTTGTATGGATTAAACGGTGCAGTTAAAGGATCTGTGCCAAGATTCCTAGGATTTCAGACTGCATACGACTCACAATACATGTATTATCTGTATGATACGTCGTATCCGTGGAATGGACCTGTATTTGGAATACAATATCAACTCTCAGATGCGAAATGTTGCCCAAATGCAACTGTAAATGATGAAGATGTGTGTATTATGACGACACAATGGTATTCTCACTTCTATCAAGTGCGTCAAGACTCATGGAAAACCACAAAAACTCGTATTGATGTCACAGGACCTGCGGGAAGTGGCGTTGATGAGTCATTTAGGACTGCAGATACTTACACTCATAGGATATTTTTTAAGTATTTGACTACTACTGGCACATTTAAGAAGGGAGAAAGTATAAACGGATGGAATATTGCAGGCATTTTCTACTTTGGTGGTAAGATGAATGCGGGTTATATGGAATTAACAGGTGATGGCACCACTAAAGGTAACAAATTTACCTATCAGCAGCAGTTTAGTAGTAGACCATACCCTGTAGACGAGGATGATACCCCTTCACCTTCCGCAACTATTCAAGTTTTAGCAGGTTATGGCATAGAAGACAAGGCAGCATTCTTCGGAGTGTATGAATTTGAGAAGAATATATCATACTATAAGGTAAAGTTAGATCCAAAAGCACTTATACCAACACGGACACTTGATTTAGCAGAGGCAGAAGCGGTTGTAGACACTGAAGGAAAGATAGTTGAGATCAAAGTTATCAATGGAGGGGTGGGATATCGCAATCCTATCGTCACTATTGCAGAGCCTGGTCAGTTAGAAGAGTTTAGTAGCATGGATACAGCACGTCAGATGCGTGGTGCCTTCCTCAGAGACTATGATGCACCAGTAAAGAAGTTTCCAAAGTATAATGATACAGGTGAAATAGGTGAGCAGAAGATATCTTTGGATAAATTTGAGCGTAGACAACTCCAAGTATTGCAAAATAGGAAGGAAAGAGAGTTTGATACAGTGCAACAATTCCGTAATGCGGAGATTAGGGTAGGTAGTATTACAAAATCAGGTATCATCAAGCGTATTGATGTGCTAGAAGGTGGATCAGGTTACGATCCGCACTTCCCACCACAGGTTTATATCGCAGAATCGGGTCTTGCCATCGATGTTGAGACTAAATTTGACGAGCCTACACTAGATTCGTCCCAAACTGACATTATAGAGATGTTTGATTTTGAGTCTGAGGGCAATCCACTCGCTGCAAATCAGGTTACAGACGAAATGGCGACTATAAACAAGGGTTACACTAGCAATATTCCTATAACATACATGGAATACGCAGAAGTTGACCCAGAAGGTAAGACAGTTTTGTGTCAAAACCTTCCTGCGGACTGTATACAGATAGAAATGGGTCTTCCTTTGATAGATGCGATGCCTCCTGTAGAGACTTTTGAGAATTTAAGTGCCCAAGAGCCTCCACAAATGATGTTAGGACCCAATGAGCAGTCATCTCCCGCTGCTGAGAAGTTTGCAAGCGGTGTATATTCCGATATTTTGGGTGGATTGCAGCAATCTGGTGCAGATAGCGAGTCATTTAGTGGTCTCTACGGAAGTTTTGACGGAAATAGGTGCATGATTGTTGATCAACCAGTGATTCACAACATTAAAAAGTGGTTTCAGATGCCTTGTGCGTATATGGAAGCAGAAGAAGAGCCTCGAGAAAACTTTTACGGCGAAAAACAAGACCAATTTAGGGCATCGCGGAAGGCATTTGGGTATTTGCCGTGGAAATACTGTGCACCCAATGATGAAAAAGCAGAATTTACGGTTTCTCTGTCATTTGACGGAAAAACTACTGGTCCTCAAGGTCAAGATTTTATGAAATTCTTAAATTCTTTACCAAAACCTAAAATTACACCTAAGAGAAACGTAACTGGCGGGTATAAAACATGGAATTGCACTAGAGGTAACGTGCCAGGTCGCTGTTACCGTGGTAGTAACAATAGTATAGAATACGTCCCAATCGGACTTGACGAAAATACATATGATTATAACCGTAGCAGTTATACTAGAGCACAACAGTTTGGATTATGGTTGGGAAACAACCTAGATGGCAATCCTACAGACGCTACAGTTAATTGGCAATCAACAGTACCAGATGGAGAAGGTGGCACAAACACAATCAACGGATCTCAAAGTTATACTAACTTTACAGTCAATAGCGGGTCTTGTCCAAGTGACCCTACCAATATTCCTCACGATTGTTGGGACAGGTATGTGCGTAAGGGCAGTAACACAAATGGACCTCTTGATGTCTACTGCGGATGGGATGACAGTGGAAACCCTCTTGCAGGACAAACCTATTATGAAATCACACCACCATCTGCTTTAAGTGGTCAATCGGGTGCAGGACAAGGTAATTGGCCAGGTACTGGATCTGGTCTATGTCAAAACTGCAATGCATTAAATCATGTTGCAGACTGCTCCATTGCCATTGACCCTAAGCGTATGGAGACAGAGCGTTACAGAATTAAGATGGGTGACTATAGTGGTAGGATGCAGATACTAAATTATTTGACAGGGGGCACCAATGCTTTGTCTAGAAGTATTAAAAATGTAGGCAATCCATTCTTCGACGAGTGCCAAGATAAATACCCATATCTAGATGGTAGACAACTAGAGGGTCAAGGATAATGGGATTTGGATTTCTAAAACCAGTCGCTGCTATCAATGGTCTACCTGACTCTGGACATGGGTTGTGTCTACCCCCTACTGTGCATAGCACAGAGTCTTGCGGAGCAATCCCAAGGACAAGGACTATTCGTATTAAAGAGTATACTTGTTGGTGGCCACCTCTGAGTCTGATACCAATGACACCACTAGCACCAAACCGTGCTACAGTATTAGTCAATGGTTATCCAATCATGCTTGCAGGTGACAAGTTTATAAAACATCCGTCAACCTGCACTAACATAGTAATCCATATGTGTCCATGTGGTAAATCACTATGTCCAAAACCTACACCTTACCCATGCTCAGTCTTAACGACAGAGGATGGAGGTGTAGGACACGATAGGACTCTATATCCTACAACCTTAACTGTGTTTGCACTCAAGCGATTGATTGCTAGACAGTTAGACCCACTAGGAGTCGGATTTCCTGGCTTCTCGTATCCTTGCTCATCAGTAGTAGCTTATGGCTCTATGAATGTTTGGGCAGGTTAATCACTTTATTAAATCATTATGGCAACTAGATCAACAGCCTTCGTATCGGGTGGAGTAGATACAAAACCTAAGAAGACAAGACAGGGTAAAAGTCAGAATACAAAACTTTCTGCTACCTCTAGAAACAAACCGCGTAAAAAGTATCGTGGACAAGGCTAAATAATAAAGTATAACTTATATTATGGCAAAATTCATATTCATGTAGAGTGTCATACAGAATTAGATCAGATAAAAACATAAGTCGTGGTTTTAGAGATTTTGCAATGTCTTTCAAAGCAAATCCTAACAGCCGCGACTTTGGTGCTGTCAAAAATGAGAATGCAATCAAACAGGCAGTGCTAAATTTGATCAAAACCGATATAGGTGAGAAACCTTTTCAGTATGATGTCGGATCTCGAGTGACAGGACTTTTATTTGAGCCTTATGATGTTTTTACAGGTGAGGCGATCAAAGACGAGATTAACAGCACTTTAGATAGATACGAAAAACGCATAAGAGTCGTATCTGTTAACGTAACAGACGGTTTCGATGTAAACTCACTTGAAGTAAGAGTAGAGTATACGATTGTTGGAGAACGAATCGTTAAAGAAATCGATTTCATACTAGAGAGGACGTAATGCCTGCAGTACCATCAGAATTAACCTCCTTAGATTTCTTTGAAATCAAGGAATCCATAAGATCATACCTTAGGACACGATCAGAGTTTACTGATTATGACTTTGAAGGATCTGCTGCGTCTTATTTGCTAGACACTCTTGCATATAACACATACTATACAGCATTCAATGCTAACATGTCTCTCAATGAGGCATTTCTAGAAACATCTACTGTCAGAGACAATATTGTTAAGGTTGCTAAGCAACTTAACTACACTCCTCGTAGTGTTAAGTCTCCAAAAGCATATGTGACAGTAACTGTGCAGACTTTAATCGGTGCAAATGGTTTAACTTACCCTGAGCAGGTTACAATTAACAAGGGTGACTCATTTAGTGCTGAAAATAACTTTGATGATTATATCTTTACAATCTTAAGTCAGATACAAGCACCTGTTGACCAATCTACTGGTATTGCTACCTTTAGATGTCTTGCAACTTATCAGGGCAACCTACTTACTTACTCGTTTATTGTTAATAATACAAAAAGACAAGAATATATCATTCCTAGTGAAGATGTAGATACTGAAAGAATGATTGTTTACATTTCTCCTTCTGTGCAATCTTCTGAAATTGATATTTACAACAGATCAACAACCTCTGTTGACTTAGACTCAAATTCTCGTATTTACTTCCTCGAGGAAGTTGACGATTTGCGTTATAAGGTAATCTTTGGTGATGGAGTGTTGGGAAGACAACTAGTTGATGGTGAATTTGTAAAAATTGACTATGTAAGGACTGTTGGTAAGGAAGCAAACGGTGCAAGAGACTTTTCATTCATCGGTACCGCATCTGACAGTGAAGGACGCATAGTTGGTAACAGCTCAATCACTGTTGTTACTGAAAATCAGGCAGCAGACGGTGAAGATAGAGAAACACCTGTTTCTATCAAGTATAATGCTCCTAGATTGTATACAACACAAAACAGAGCAGTTACAGAAAGAGATTTTGAGAATCTGGTGAGACAACTATATCCACAATCACGATCAGTGGTTGCATATGGTGGTGAGAAGTTAAATCCTCCTGTTTATGGTAAGGTTTACGTTGCAGTTAGACCTAAGACTGGAGCTAAGCTTAACGAAACAACAAAAGTAAGAATTAAAAACCAGTTGAAGGATTATTCAATCGGTGCTATCGACCCGATTATCATTGACCCAACAACTCTCTATGTTATTCCTAAGTCTTACGTTTACTATAACGGTAATGACACTAATCTTAGTTCTAATGACCTAAGGACAAAAGTGTTAAAGAATATCGATGACTATAACTCACAAAATTCTGCAAATAGATTCAACAATAGATTTGAAGGATCTAAGTATTCTGGAGTAATCGATAATTCAGATCCCGCTATCTCAGGTAGCACATCTCAAATAACCCTTGGTCAAAATATTGATGCATTCCAGTTTGGTCAAGTATTTAACCAGTGTTTAGACTTCAATAATCCTTTATTCAGACCTGGCGACTATTCGGGCACTCCAGACGGTAATGGCACCTCAGGGGACGGCACAGATGGGTCTGATGGCACATGTAAACCAACCTTCTCTGTAGTTAAGTCAGGCACATTCTATGCAACTGGATATACTGAGAGTCTTCTCAATAATGCCAACTTAACTAGTGGTGTTGTGCAAGTAGATACAGCAACATTATCTTCTACAACCACACAAACTCTTGTCCCTGTAAATTTAAGAGACGATGGTAAAGGTAACATGATGCTTGTTACTATTAGAGATGAGGCAGAAGTCATCCTAAACAATAATGTCGGCACAGTCAATTACAACACTGGTGAAGTGTGTGTAGGACCTATCAACGTTGCACTGACACCCGACAACACATTAAGAATTCCCGTAGTAGTTTACCCTAGTGGTGGATCACTTGAGCCTCCTGCAGGCACAGACCCAATCATCTTCAACCCAGACGTCAATCCAATCGATTATACGATCAACGACTTATCAGTCCCTATCTTCGATCCTAATAATTTCAGTGGATTTAACTTTGGTGGTGGAGAGCTAAATATACTTGACTACCCCACGGATACTTTCACTTATCCCGATATCACGGACTGCTTCTAATAAGATATGTCTAGAGTTAATGTTTCTGACAGAGTTGAGCAACAACTCCCTGACTTTATTAAGTCAGAGGATAGAGCGTTTGTACAATTACTTCAAGAATACTACAAATCCCAAGAGAAGGTCGGTAGACCTTACGATATTCTTAATAATGTACTTGATTATCTTGACTTAGACACTTACCAGTCAAATGTCTTAACATCTCAGACTACAGTGCTTCAAGCGATTGGTTTGGATGACACAGAGATTGTTGTAGAAGATATTGACGGATATCAAGAAAGAAACGGTAGTATACAGGTTGATAATGAGATCCTGTATTACGAATCGGTAACCAGAGGTCCTGATGCTATCATGACACCTGGTATTGCACCACATGAATTTAAAAAGAAAGAGCAAGCACTAGAAAATCCATATTACGAGTTTGATGGCGTCCTAACTACATTCCCACTAAAGTATCAGGGCAACCCAGTTAGTCCTGCATCTGTAGATCACCTAGTTGTTACTGTCTATAATGTAACTCTTAGACCCACAGTTGACTACACTGTTAATGGCACTAATATAATCTTCACAGTGCCCCCTAGAGCACCTACTGGTGGCGATGACCAAGGTTTTACTAAGATTACCTATCTCATAGGCTTTGCAGATAAAACCATTGTCACAATGGATGCTGTTTCATATACAGAATGGCAAGGCACAAAATATTACCCTCTAAGAGTAAATGGTCAACCATATACTCCAATTTCTGATGTTTCTCTAATTGTCAACCGCACAGGACAACTACAGAGACCTTTTGAGCAGTTTAATGTCTATCAAGATACTCTTGTTACTAAGTTTGCTCTAGGTAGTGCTGATACTCTTCATGTTAGAGCGATTGAATTTGTACCTGCGTCTTTTGGTAGTGGTGCAGATGCAGTATGTAATGTTGTAGACAATAAAATCGATACAATCTTAGTTAAGACAGGTGGTAGCGGATATAGATTAGATTTTGCTCCTAGAGTAAACATTCAAACTGCAACTGTTGGAGAATATGCAACAGCACACAGTTTAGTTGGTGGTATTAAAGATATTCAGTTAATTTCTGGTGGTCAAGGTTATACATCTTATAATCCTCCTATTCCTTTAGTCACTGCACCTAGTAATGCTAACGGTAGACTTGCAAGAGTATCATTAACAGTCAATGATACTACTGGAATGGTTGATAGTGTTACTATTACTGATTCTGGATCAGGATATGACTTTGTGCCAGTTATTACCTTTAACAATCCTGGCGGAGCATCTATTTCTGATGCAACTATTGACTCTGAAGGTAGATTGAATGTAGATACTATCACAGTTACTGCAGCAGGTCTTAATTATGCTAATCCTCCCACAATCTATATTGATGCTGCTCCTGATGGTGGTATTAACGCTATTGCAGAGTGCTCTCTAACAGCAGAGGGTGGTTTGAATGCAGTTACAATTATTAATAGAGGAAGAGGGTATACAACTGCTCCTAGATGCCGTGTAGTGGATCCTGTTGGTGCTCAAGTCTTAGATGTAACCGTATCTAGTGGTGCTGTTACAGATATTGAGTTATTGACTGGTGGTAGAGGTTATACTGACGCTCCATCTGTTTATATTGTTGACGATCGTAAAGATGCATACGGCACTGCTATCGGAGGCACAGGTGCAACTGCTGCTGCGACTATTTTCAACGGTGAGTTGACTGATATCAACATTACCAACTTTGGTACTGGATATAGCGAAGCAAATCCTCCTAAGATTTACATTGCTGAGCCCCAAGCAGCAAAAGCATCTGTAAACGTTGGATATGACGAAGTTACTGGATTTGTAATTGAAGAGCGTGGTATAAACTACGTCCCTAGTGCATTTAACGGTATTGTGCGTGGTGTTTCTAACGTTATTGATTATGATGAGTATGGAAACCAAATTTTTGCAAAAGAAAGTCAGATTACTACTAGCACTCACCCGATAGGGTCTATAGTAAGAAATCTTGACTCATTATTCATCTATCAGCTATTTGAGAAGTTTAGAAAGCAATATCTACCCACTATTCAACTAGATCCAAGCAAAGTTAACCCTGTCAACGTAATTAAGAATATCAGGGACTTCTATCTTGCTAAAGGTACTGCATTAGGTGCAAAATATCTTTTCAAGATTCTTTTTGGTGAAGAGATTGAGGTATCATATCCTAAAGAGCAAATTATCTCTCCATCCGCTGCTACATGGACTGTAGACACGATTTTAAGGACACAAGTAGTATCTGGTGACCCTGTTAACTTAATTGACTCTGAAGTTATTCAGTATGCTGATGAAGTTGACCAAAATATCAGATATGCTTCAGCATTGGTTGAAAATGCAATTTCAATCATTAAAGGTGAAGATACAATCTATGAATTAGTAATATCTGAAGAAACTCTTACTGGTACCTTCAAGATTCCTTATAGGACTCGTCTTGTTGAGCCATTAACGACTACAGGACAAATTGTAACTATTGACTCGACTATTGGGTGGCCAGAAAGAAACGGCACCTTCTTTATTGGAGATAATGAAGAAGTCCAGTATAAAGAGAAGTCACTTAACCAGTTTATAGAATGTACTCGATCAAAAAACAATATTGTTGAAGATTGGGATCCTGGTACTATTATTACTTCCAATATCTTCATATATGCCAATAGAGGCACTACTACTGAAGTTAAGATGCGTGTTTTGGGTATTGCCGAAGCAGGAAGCACAATACTCGACGATACAGGATCATATTACTTACCTGGCGACAAATTAAAGGTTGCATCACTTGGATCTGACTCTGTTGGTGAAGAAAGACTAGAATCATGGTTTTACAACGTTAAGAAACTTATTAGCGTCGCTGCTATTGATCCAGGTGCTCTTTCTCAAGTTGCAACAGTAACAACCACTGAGCCTCATGGATTATTGGTAGAAGACACCGTTACAGTGTATGGTGCAAACCCAGTTATCTTTAACGGCACATTCCAAGTATCTTCTCGTATTGACGAATATAATTTCTCATATAGAGTTGCAACAGCGACTGATATCGTCCCAGTTGGTAATATTCTACTTTCAGTCGATCTTAACAGAGGTAAGTCAACTGAGACTCCAATCAATAATGTTGTTACTGAATTTACGACTAATATTCAGAATTCCTTCTTTAATGCTGATTATGTCTACGTTGCAGCGTCAGGTCTTCCAAACTATAAGATAGGACCTTTTATTGGGTCTGCATTGATTCCTGGCAACCAAAGAAAGCTTGTTAGAATCCCTAGAGTTGTAAATACCGTTTCAGAGCGTCAAGCAATCGCTGCTAACAGTGCAATCGGATCTTGGGTAAATGGTGTAAGTATTTGGTGTTATAAGTCAAGAGAGTCAGTCCTTTTCGGTCCTTTGACTGGAATTGTTGTTTCTAATGCAGGTGTTAACTATGATGCAGGATCTCCTCCAGAAGTCCTTATTGAGGGTGGTGGAGGTAGTGGTGCAACTGCTACTGTTACAGTTAATGGTAGTGTTGATTCATTTGAGGTAACAGCACAAGGATCTGGATATACATCATCACCTTTGATCTCTATCGTTGGTGGTGGAGGTTCTGGTGCATCTGCAAGTGCAGTTGTTACTAACGGTGCTATAACAAGAATTCTAGTATCAAATCCAGGCAGCGGATTCACATCACAACCATCTATCACAATTACTGGTGGTGGCGGTAGTGATGCTGCAGCAACTGCAAATATTCGAGGTCCTATCTCTGGCGTTACACTAACAGGTGGTGGATCAGGATATACATCTCTACCAACTGTATCTGTTACATCTGGTGAAGGTGCATTAGCACAACCCATTGTATTGAATGGTAGAATCGTTTCTATCGCTATTATTAACTCTGGTCGTCGTTATACCACTGCACCAAGAGTTGTAATTAATGGAGATGGTTTTGGTGCTGTTGCTAAAGCAACTATTGCAACTACTGGAGAAGACAAGGGTAAAGTCATTGGTATCACTATATCTAACAGAGGTATCAACTATATCCAAGGTACAACAACTGTAAGACTAGATTCTGTTGGTGAGTTGGCAACATTCACTGCACAGGTATTTGAGTGGAATAAAAACTTTGAATATGACCTTGCAAGTAAATACGACATTGCAAGAGGTTATGTATTTACTGGTCTTAATAACCAGTATGGTGGAGAATATGCTCACCTTTCAGATCCAAAAGAATTACGTTATGTTGTTGGAGACAACGTATTCTTAGATCAAGAATTAGGTAGATTCCAAGAGATTGAAACTAACTTCCAACACTCTCCAATATTAGGATGGGCATATGATGGTAACCCAATCTACGGTCCTTATGGTTATGCAAATCCAACTGATCAAAACAGTGGTGTAAGAAGACTTCGCACATCATATCAACTTAAACCTGAGATTGTGCTTGTTGCAGGAGTAAACGACAATCCTTCCAGAACTGATGGTCCTTTACTTTCTGATTATCCCGCAGGATCATTTGTACCAGACTATGAGTACGTATTCCAAGCAGGTGACTTGGATCAGTATAATGGTCGTTTCTGTAAGACACCTCAGTATCCTGATGGCACATATGCATACTTCGTTACTATTGATGCATCTTCTGATGGTCTTCCACTATTTCCATATATTATGGGTCCTGCATTTAACTCACTTCCAGATGAGTGGAATTTAAGTCAAGGTGCAGTCCAAGAGAATATTCCAGCTGATGTTGTAAGATATAGAGTCCCATATGAGAATGTGGACATTGATGTTGAGCGTTTACCAAACCAAGAGGCAGATGTCCTAACAACTGAGATTGAAGGTTATCCAATCATCTTTGAAGTCCAAGATACTAACCAAGATGGTATTATTGATGCTAATGAGCAACAGGAGATATTAGAGTTACAAGAAGAGCCTACTCTACAAATTTACGATTATTTCCCTCAAGTTTCACTTGAATCTAAAGTTGACATCGATGTAGAGACTGTTACTCAATTTGAGACTGCAAAGATCGATGGTTTCGTTGTAGAAAATCCTGGCATCTCTTATCAAGTTAATGACACCGTATTCTTCGATAATACTGATACAGGTGGATTTGGTGCTTCTGCAATCATTGATAGTATCAAAGGTGTTGCTATTAGTGCATATACCAAAGAAATTATTGGTGACAGACCATATGGTGTAATCACAACTTCTCTAAACCATGACCTTATAGTAGGTGATGAAATCATTGTTGATTCTACTCCTATCACAGCAAACACTAATAAAGAGTTTAAAGTTAAAGTTGTAGATGGTATTGAGAGCATTACTGTAGATACACAAGGTATTGGATATAATTCTAATTTACCTCCAACTTATGAGTTGGTTGAGGGTGGCAGTGGAATTGACGCTGACTTTACTATTAATCTTGATGCTGCAGGTGTTGCAGGATCATTTACTATTGTTAACTCTGGTAATGGATATAGTGTTGACACACCTCCTCAAATTAGAGTATCTCACCCTCAGTCAATTACAAAGACACGTTATTGGTTATCTGAGTATTTGAATGATAGTGGTAACGTTACTGTCCATGATAGTATTGCAACTGCTAATAGAGACTACTATATTTGTGGATCTCTTAAAGAAGATCTCGATAGTGACCAAGTTGGTTTCATTGCTAAGTTTAACGACCTTGGTGAAGTGCAGTGGGTAAGGACATTACTTCCAAATAATACAGGTGTTAAGACACTAGAATTCACTTGTTTGTATGTCGATGACTCACAAGAAAACGACCTCGTATATGTTGGAGGCCAAACATATGACCCTAATAATCCCAATTATAATCCAGATGTCTGGTTTGGTAAGTATGAGTCAGAAAGAGACGCACAAAACAATCCTACAGGTACTTTAAAGTGGCAGAAGTCTATTGCAGGTATATCTGGTGGACAGCGTAAAGATTATATTACTGATATCTACTTAGATGAAAATAACAACATATACATTGTAGGTTACACTGATACACAGGCAATCGATGCTAATGATATTTGGGTCATTCAGTCTAACAATGATGGTGACTTAAAAGAGAAACGTAAGATATCTTCTGCAAATGGTGATGAGGATATTACTCAGATTAGATGGATAGCAAATAGTCAATTCTTCTTTACTGGAGTTAACCAGACTACTGACAACTTAATATACGGCACATTCTCATATGATGGATCAAATATCAACGTTGATTATGTTAAACAGATTCCTGCACTTGGTGGTTATGTAAGAAACCCAAGATTTACTATTGACGAATATAATGATGTATTCTTCTTATATGATGTCTATAATAATGCAAACGGTAAGTTTGAGAAGATGCAACTTGGTAAGATTCCTCTTGCCGATGCAAATGCAACTGATGCAACTACATCTACAGCAAAACCATGGTTGTGGCGTAAAACACTTACACCTCAAGGTAACTACGTTTCTATCAAGAATACAGGATTACACGTTGATGTATTTGGTGATGTTGTTGTTACTGCTGCTATCGACTATGACGAAGATAGAAAAGTAACTACTGTATCTTCACTTAAGTATGACGGCACGATTCAAGCAGAATCACTAATAGAAACAACCGACTCTGTTGGACAAGTTGGTAAGTCATCTATTGTTGATAACTCTGGAGATATCGTTATTTTCGGTGAAAGGTTGATTCCTAATCAACTTGCAGTTTATAGATTTGATGATACTGCGGATTTAGACTATGATACAACTAAACAGACTATATCTACTCTTACAATTCAAACACCTGGCAATGCTGTTGTAGATAATTCATATTATAAGTATGGCACTGGATCATTGAAATTTGATGCAGCAAACCGTGCTACTGCTTCTGGTCTAGCATGGGAAGGACAAAACTGGACTACTGCAGCATGGTTTAGTATGAATACCACTGCATACGCTGCAGGCAATACACCACATTTCTTTGACACTGTTGAAGTAAACGGCACTTCTGGTGTTTCTGTTTACCTAATGGGTATTGCTAGTGATGCAAACTTCGGTAAAATGATTCTAGAAGTAAATGGAAGTGTAGTTGCTTCATCTACAGAAACTACTTACTGGGGTAATTTTGCTGCAGCAGCATGGCATCATATTGCATTAGTTAAAGAAAATACTGGATCTGGTGTTTGGGAAATCAATGTTTACTATGATGGTAACCTTGCAATCACATATCAAACTCTAATTGATGTAAATATGGCATCTGTTGGATTAGGTGGCACCGAACCTTCAGTTTCAACAAAAGCATTTATTGGTCATATTGACGATTGGATTATATCTAAACTCGATGAGTTTGAGTCAACCTTTACTGCACCTACAACAAAATACCCACTATCTCATGAGATTAGTGACATAGTTGCTATTAAGATTGATAAAGCACATACTTCTGGAAGAGGCACATATACACTAACCACACCAACTAACTATACTAATCTTACTGTTAGCGAATGGACAACTGGCACATGGTCAGATGGTGGTTTACCTGCTATTGATCAGTGGGATGTTGGAGCAGGCGGTCTACAACTACTTGACTTCACAGATTCGCCCTCAGTATATACACCAGTACAAACGTACACATGGACAAACAATAGAGAGCAGTTTGCATCTAAGTCTTCTACTATTCCTGTTAAGAATGGTCAGAAAATGTTTGTTACTGCAAACGTTGTCCCTAAATTCTATCTTAAAGATGCAACTTACAGTAAGATTGATAACATCTATGAGTTGACACTCAATCAAGATGTATTATTAACTAAAGGTGCAATTCTACAACAATATAACTCTCTAGGAGTTGTACAAGCATACGGTACTATTGTAGAGACTCCTGTAGGCACTACTAATGATCCTGGTTTAGGTAATAAGTATAAAGTTGGTAAAATCTTCGGCACTATTAACACCACTGATCTATTAAGGTCTACTGATGCTACAGACATCAACGTGATGACTGGTCAGAAGTTTGTTGGTATTGAAGCAGAGGATCTTTGGGTAACAGGCACTGCATATGCTACTGCTGCTAGAGTATACTATGCTAAGAAAATATATGAAGCACAATCAGGTGGCACATCTGGTGTAACTCCTCCAACACACACTACAGGTGCTGTAAGTGATGGTGCTGTTACATGGGTGTTTATTAGAAATGCAGGTGAGTTTGATATTGACATTCAAACTGAGCCATATCCTAAACCTCAATATAGAGGAATGGATATGCAGCGTTGGGATACTGCTATCCTATATCCTGTTGGATATCAAGTTTATTGGCAGCGTAACATATACGAAGTAACCGTTGCAGGTCCTTCTGGTATTACCCCTCCCACACATACAAGTGGCACAGCATCTGATGGTGGCGTAACATGGGAATGGAAATCTACAGAATTGGCGTTGTCTGACTATGCTAGATTCCAAGCATATGAAGATGGTGCATACTCAGTTAAGATTCTTAAGGTGCAACCTGCATCTTCTTACATACCTGGCGATGTTATTTCAATCAACTCTGCAAACATTGTTGTTGATGATGACGGTGCTGATGCATATAAGATTGTTAAGGTAACTGGATTCCCATCTGTTAAAGAAGTTGAATTAACAACAACACTTAAGAAAGATATTAAGAAAGTTAGTGAAGTAAGATCAAATCTTGTATATGCAACATCTGTCACTCCTCACAACTTCAGAGATGAAGATATCATCTTTACAGAAGGATTTACTACGACTGAATATAACGGATCATTCTTTATTCGTGAAGTATTTGGTAGTAGAGAATATGTGTTTGGATTAAGGGCAACTGCTGCAGGAGATCCTCTATTCTTACAAGGTAGCATAAGCAACGTTAATATCTACGCTAAGCATCCATCACTTACATTCATACGAGATCATCAGTATGTGTTTGATGTTGGAGATGCATCTAACTTAAATTACTATCTGTCATTTGCACAGGATAACCAGTATAAGTTGGAATATTCTTTCAATAATATTACTCGAGTCGGCACACCAGGTATTCAAGCAGAAGGTCTAAGACCATATGTTAAATTCTCTGCTATTGGTAATGTAACTAATATTTCTTACTACTTTGATCCATCTAGGATTGGAGCAATGTCTCCTGTTGGAGATAACTCTTTTGTTGATGTTATCAAGACACCTTACGATGGCACATTTAGAATCTCTCAGATTGTTAATAACACTGAATTTAAATTCCCATTACTACTTGAGCCAGAAACATCATCAGCAGAAGTCCAAGATGATGAATTTGGTAATCCATTTACCTACTACTCAACAACATCGGTCAAGGCAATCGGACCTATCAATACTATTAAACTAGTATCACCAGGTGGATTCTATCAGAGACTACCTATTATATCTGACATTGCATCCTTCAGACAGATTGAGCGTATTACTATAACCTCAGGAGGTACAGAATATGCAACTGGTGTTTACTATAATGTGCCTATCAATGGTGATGGAGAAGGTGGTCTAGCAACTATTACAGTTACCCTTGACGAAGAGATTGGATCAGGCACAATTACTGATGTAACAGTTACAGATCCAGGTAAAGGATACACTACTGCAAGTATAGATGTTGATAGTATTTCTGGTATTCTTGGTAATCAACTTGCAGGATCAGGTGCTGCACTTGCTGTTGTAATACCTGCTGAAGGTAGTGGTGCATCTGTATTCTTAACTGGTAGAAATATTGGTAAGATTAAGAGACTTAAAAACAACGAATTTGGTTTCGGTTACTCTCATGACTATACTCTACGTCCTGAGATTACATTCCCTGTAAACCTACAACTATTCAATACCTCAATACTAACTGAGATTACCATAACTAACCCAGGTTCTGGTTATACATCTGCACCTGCAGTTGTAATCACAGGTGGTGGTGGATCAGGTGCTGAAGCAGAAGCGGTTATTAAAAACAATCGATTGAATGAAATTCTTATTAAGAATCCAGGTCAAGGATATTCATCTGAGCCAGTTGTAACTCTAAAATCAGAATTTAATTATGTTGTTAACTTAGACCTTAATTATCTACAGTTTAACTTCCCACACGGTATTACAACAGGTGCTGCTATTCAGTTGCGTGCTGATACTGTAGGCACCACAACTGGTATTTTACCTAAACCAAGTAGTGCAGGTTTAACTAGTTTGATTGATGGACAGATCTACTACGCTATCGCTGATCAGTTAGAATCTGATCAATTACGTTTTGGATTAACATTACAGGCAGCACAGTCTGGAGACTTTATTACCTTCCTAACTCAAGGTGAGGGACGACAAACTCTCTTAACCGAGGTGTTTGGAGGTACTGCTGATGCTGTTGTTGCAACATCTAGATTCTTAGCAGGTGAAAAAATATTCCAAGGTAATTCACCTGAGCAAGCAAGTGCTGTAGGTTATGTCTCTACTAACACTGGTTGGCAAATAGGTCCTAAGATTCTTAAGATCGTTGATTACACTGGTAATTTTGTTGAGGGTGAGAAGATATCTGGTGAGGTTTCTAAAGCATCTGGTATTATCGATAACTTGAGTATTGCTCGTGGTGTCTTAAATATTGACTCCATCACTACAACACCAGGCCGATTTATTGATGACGTTGGTAAACCATCTGAAATTGTCCAAAAAATTCAAGATAGTTTCTTCTATCAGTCATTCTCTTATGTTATTACATCTGAGATTCCTATCACAAGATGGAAAAAGCAAGTATTAGATAATAACCACCCAACTGGATTTAAGATGTTTGGTCAGTTACAACTGACTGGCGGTAAGGATGTATCTGGTAGAAAGGTTGGCACAGAGTTTATTAAAGAAGTTAATATTAATGAGTATACTAATGTAAACCAAATTACATCATTTGGTGCTGCTGAGCCAATCTATACTGACTATAACAATACAGAGGTATTATTCAGAAGTAGAAGATTGACTTCATCTGAGGAAATCTTAACTTCTATCGTTAAGAAGATTGATAATATATCTGATCAGTTTGATGGAATATTGAAATCATTCCCAATCACTGTTGAAGGTGACGGTGTAATTGTTAAAGGTAATCAGTTAATGATTACTTTAAATGGTGTTATCCAGTCACCTGGTAGTGCATATCAGATAGTTGGAAATCAGATTGTATTTGCTGAGCCACCTAAAGCAGCATCTCAGGTCAGATATAGAAGTGTTAGATTTGCAACTATACCAGTTTATAGAATTACATTAACAAACCCACAGGGTATATTCCCTGAGATGGGTCAACAAGTTAATGGTGAAACTTCTGATGCATATGCAACTGTTGTTGACTCAGGGACATTCCATATTGATGTTATTAACATTACTGACGGACCTTTCATAGTCAGTGAAATTCTTAAGAGGACAAACTTATTCACTGCTGTTGTAGCAAGTGTAGATCTTATTAATACTGAAAACCTCTTCGATTTCCAAGAGACTATCACTAACTTTGATGGTGATATAGCAATTATTGAAGAGACTAACCTTGATGCAACAGGTGGTGCAACAGACACATTACTATTAAGTAAGACTTCAGGTACTGCAAGATTTGAAACTGGTATCTTCGATATTAGATTAAATGAATACATCTACTCAAGTTCTTCTAAGATTGTTGCTCAGATCACATTCATTAGTCCATATCTAGATCCTAACACTGGTCAACCTGTTGATACTCTAATCATTAACAAAGGATCTACATTCTTTGGTCTTATCTACGAAAGACTTGTTGCTATCCAGAATCCTAACGTTATACTTGATGATATTTCTCAGTCAAGTATTACACCAGTACAATTGTACGATTCAGCAGTAAGAATCAACGAAGACTTCCTAGACTTTGAAGAAGTCAGAAGCACTGAGATTGAATATGATAATCTTTCTAGTGGCACATTTGCTAAAGGTGATAATCTAAGAAACAAAGCAATCTTCTATGCAAACCTTGTAGGTAATGCAGGTAACAGGAAAAATGATGGTGCTAGAAGTATCGGTAGAAACAAGCAAGAGATAATTGACAGAGCAGAGCGTTGGGTTGCGGTAGAGCATCCTGACTTCTACTATCCTGGTGATGTCCAGACAAATACAACTTCAAGATTCAGAGATGCACATCGCATGATCTGGAAGAATATTGAAGCGATCAAACTACAATCATATGATTTACAGAAGACACAGTTTACTGGCACTAGTGCAGGCGACAAAGCAGGATATCTAGATGATGCTAGACTATGGTTAGAGTGTATTGCTTTAGATATTCACTCAGGTGGTAATGAATACTCCTTAAAGTGGATCAACGAATATTTCTCTGACTCAAGCACACTATCATATACCAGAGCACAATCTGAGCTTATCTATATTATTGAGCAAGCGAAGATACTTGTGATGTCAGCCATCACTAACCAGTTAACTGGTGTATTCAGTGCAACTAACTCTACTGACGAAGCAACTTATTATGCAGACCTCTCAATCACAGCAGACCCATCACCAGGATCTGCGTATGCAACTCCAGGCAGCAATACAGATAACGCTACTACTACTAATTGCAGTGACGTGCAGTCTGCAATTAGCACTATCTGGACGTGGCAAAACGAAGCATTAACTGCAGGTAATCTAAACAATATTCCTAGTGAAATTAGTCCTACAACTTCCATTGGTCAAGAAAAATGTCGTCGTGACCTAGGACTCTTTATCGATGCACTTTCTGATGACTTAGGAGCAGGTGGTGAATTCCAATGTCAGAATTTTGCAGAGCAATACTTTGACACTACTGGTAACTTCATCCTTAATGGATTCTATGGTGAAGTTGCTGAATCACAAACTGCAATATTGAAAGCAAGAGATACAATGATGTATGCTATCAATAACTTGCTCTTTGTAAAAGATATTGGTAATGAAGGATATAACCTAAACGATCCTCTAACATATGGTGGATCTGCTCCTGCACATACTTACGATAATAACTACTCAGCTGGTAATGCTCAGAGTTTAAGTAACTGTGCTGATGTGCAGCAGAATATCACATTCCTAACTGATATTGTTATCCACTCTGTTACTGCAGAAAATACACATAACCTTACAGGTGCTATTTCTTATACATCTGAAGGCACAGGTGGTCCTAAGATTACTGGTGTATTTGCTGATCCAGTGCCTCAGACAAGTCTTAAGATTGATGGTGCAAACCTTCTACTTAATAACAAAGAATTTATTGCATATGAAGCACTTCATATCTACAAAACTGCAAACCCATCATTTACACAATATCAAACTGAATCAGATTGCACTGATGATATTAAAGACGTAATTGAAGCGATTGCTTATGACCTCAAGTATGGTGGTAACAGTAGAGTATATGATGCTGCAACTTATGCTATTGCTTACGATGATTCTACTACAACTGCAGCACAGATAAATGGAATCTTTGCTGAAGCACAGACTATTGCAGGCAATGTTATACAAAACGGCACAGATACATTCACAGTAGCTAACGTAAATAACGGAAATAGGACATTTGATGTGACAGTCCCAACCGTCACACTCAACGCAGGTGACGCATTAACATATGTTGGTAATGGTAAAATGGTTGTGGCACCTCCACAATTCACACCATCTGGTGCAACATATAATCCTGTAACTGGAGATTTAGTCCTTACCATTGGATCTCATAGTATTACTGCAGGTAGATTTGTCACTATCGCTGCTAACAGTTTGACATTTAATTGCACAATGGATAGTGGATCTTCTAATAAGACATATCCTAGAGAATCAGATCCTTACTATAATAAACCTCTAGAGGTTACTTCTGTTGTTGCAAACACATCAATTACAGTTAATGTTGGTGCATCTCCTGAGATAACATTCACTCCTACTGCTGTTACATACAGTCCATCTAGCGGTGTGATGGTAATGACTATTGGTGAGCATAGATTAGAGGCAGGCACTTCTATTAAGTTTGCACAAGAATCAATCGTCTTTAGATGCTCTCAAGATAACTACCTAACTGATCACGCTTATCCTAGGACAACTGATCCATTCTATAATACTGCAGTAACAATTACAGCAGCAACTGCAACTACTATTACTGTAAACGTAGGTGTTGCAACTGCTTCTGGTCAGTATGAGCATGTCTTCCAAAGTGCATCTTTTGGTGCTGTTATCACAGGTGGTAACTATACACATACATTTGTAAGTGCTACCAGTAACGCAGTAACATTAGATAATACTGCAGACATTGCTAACGCAGTTTATGACGTTGGCACAGGCACACTTTCTATCACTCTTGCAGAAAATTATACTCCAACATTAAGTAACGGAAATACAGTAAGACTTCATTACTTACATTTCGTATCTAAAACATTTGGTGATTACTATTATCCTAGATTTGCTGCTACAGGCACACATAATAAAAATCAGTGGTTTGATACTGATTTGACACCTGTCAACTCAGACACAAATGCATGTGCAACTGTTGTATCTGCATTTAACACACTCATGAGTGTATACACAACTGCATACACCAACAACAATATGGCACACGCCACAAGGACTGCTCCTACTGAAAGGACAATCACTGATGGTGGTTACACTGCAGGTGAAACTCTTCGTGTTACAAAATATGCTTATAAGGATCCATCAAGAGGTCTATTCTTACCTGGCGAAAACCTTAAGGGTGTTACAACAAATGCATCTGCTCCTATTAAAGGATCTAACAGTGGTCTTAAGTGGATCTATGGTGGTAACGCTACTGGCACATTCAGTCTTAACGAATATGTAACTAACTCTACTCTAGTTAATAGTAGTTGCACAGTTGATGATATTACAATATTATCTGCTCTTTCTAATTCTACAAAATCAGTTAGAATTCCTAACACTGGACAAATTGTCCAAACAGAAAGAAATGACTTTAAGTTTGGCACAGGTGACTTTACTATTGAAATGAGACTTCGTGCTGATGCTATATCAGGTAACCAAATTATCTTTGATATGAGACGCCCACAAGCGTCCTCAACAGGGTTGAATCTAGTATTGAATGCAAGTGGTAATGTAATACTTAATAACGGTGGAAGTGCTCTCATCACATCTACTAATACTCTTATTGCTGCAAGATGGCATCACATTGCTATTGTTAGAAAAACCGCTGTGACTTCAATGTATATTGATGGTGTGCAGCAAACAAACTATAACGATACAAACACATATCCATTTGCAAGATTTGCTCTTGGTAAGGATGTTTCTAACGCTCAACAATTTATAGGTAACCTTGATAATCTTATGGTTAGAAAAGGCACTGCTGATTATGATGCTGCAACAATTACTCCTCCTTCAGATCCTGACTTTACTAGGACTGGAATTGTATTTGGACTTAATGGTGAGGCACCATTTATAGTATCTACTACAGAGACATACGCTACACTTACTGGTTTAACTAATTCCTCATCTACACTTAAATCTATTGATTACCTCAACAAACGTATTACTATTGAGGAAGTAGATCTTGGTAGAGAAATTTACAGAGACGCTGCAGATATAATTGACATCAACCGTGACTGGATTGCTGAAGAAGCAGTTGGAATTATGCAAGCATACTTCCCTGACTTTGTAATACCTGGTGATATTTACGGTGCGTCTTCTTCAATGAGTGGCACAAACGTTTGTATCAGAGATACTAGAGATTATATCTTACCTGCTATTGTTAAAGATTTAAAAGAAGGTGGTAACTATAACGTTATCGTTACAGCTCGTTTCTACCGCACAAGAGGTGGTGAGATTGAGTATATCGGTCAAGAATTACTACAGACATTATATGCATGGCGTGAAGTTGTAAAACTTTGTAAGGAAGTTATCAATACATCTTCCACAGATCTTACAGGTACATACACAACTAAACTTCGTGTCCCACATGCATTAACTGGCGTAACTGGTGTAGAAACTCAGTTAGATGTATTAGGTGATTATATTGCTGATGTCCTTGCTCCTACAGGTGCTAGATTCAGAGATGCAGGATCACTTATCTGGAAGAATAGAGATTACATTGCAGAAGAAGCAGTTGGTTATATTAATGCACTTTATACTAAAACTATTAATAGTGTCCCTGTCCAATTCTTAACTATTCCTAATAATACTAAGTGTATTCGTGATCTTAAAGATCATGTATTACCTGCAGTGATTGGTGACATCATTATGGGTGGTAATGCTGAGACACAGAAAGTTATTGATAGTTACTTGAATAGTGATAGTGAAATTCTTTATATCACTGATGAATTGCAACCAATGATTGATGCAATTCACTATACAGAGATGCTTGCATTGAAGGCAGTTAATAACTTACTTCTATCACCAGGCGAAACTTCTGCTGCTCTTGGTGCTGGTGCAACTTATCAAGACGAATATTTCTCTCCAGTATATACAAACAGGACAGCATTTAGAGATGCAACTATTACTTACGATCCTAAGCAGTTTGATCAATCAAGGACTGGATCTAACAAATACCTTGATGCTGCAAATCTAATTGATGAAAATGCAAGAGTAATTGCTAAAGAAGCAGTTTCTACAATGAATGACCTTTCCAAGTATGGATCATTTATTGTCCCAACTGGTAACCCTGTAGATTGTGAAGATGATGTAGTTGATATCCTAGCAGGTGTTGCTCATGACATACGTCATGGTGGTAACTCTGAGATATTCAGAATTGGTAAACTTTATGTAAGATCTGACGGTGGTATTAAACACATCGAAGGTGAAACAGAAGCATCTAAGTCTGTATTTAAGATTGCTAGAGACATGGCAATCCTAACAATTAGAAATGGATTCGGTCGCGACACTTTACCTGGTCATAACGAAGTAACTTTCCAAGAATCAAGTTACGAGAGAAATGGTGCTTCTAATAATAGAATCCATGCTGCTCGTGCTATCGAAAGAAACATTAGATTTATTGCAGAAGAAGCAGTCCTTCGTGGATTGGATCAGTATACATCATTGAGTATTAATGGTGGAAGCAGTGCATTATGGGATCAAGAATTTACTCCTACAGATGTTGCTTATAACTCTGGTAATGGTTTGATGGTAATTACTATTGGAGATCATGATATCCAAAGAGGAGATACAGTTAGATTTACTCCTTTAGGTATAACTCTAAGATGTGATCAAGACAACTATGCAACAGATCATCCATATCCAAGGACAACTGATCCTTATTATGAGAAACCATGTTTAGTCCTTGACCATACATTAACAACTATTACAGTTAATGTTGGTGCGTCTCCTGTAGGTCAACAGTATAATCATCAATTCCAGAGTGCTCTACCAGGATCTGTTAAGTTAGGTAGTAAGATGGGTGGTCAGCAAATGACACCTACAAACATTACTTACAACAGTGCAACTGGTGTCATGGTGATGACTATTCCTAACCATGTATTTAACATTGGCAATCGTATGATGATTGCTCCTAATTCATTAGTATTTACTTGCACTCAGGATAACAACGCATCTAACCACTCATATCCTAGGACAACTGATCCTTATTATAATAAGACAGTTGGTGTAACTGCTGTAAGCACTGGGGCAGTTAATATTACAAATGCAACTTACCAAGAAACAACTGGAATCTTACAGATTACATCTGCAGGTCATGGTCTTGTAACTGGAAACAGAGTCAAGATTGCAACTGATGGTATCACATTTACTTGCACACAAGATGGTAATAATACTAACCATTCATATCCAAGAGCAACTGACCCTGCTGCTGATAAATGGTTACTTGTAACTAAGGTTGATGACGATAATATTAAGGTTAACGTTTATCCTTCACAGGTTGGTCAGCAATATCCTCACACATTTGTAAGTGCATCAACAGGTGCATTAATTAAACAGGGTGGCACGGTAACAGTTAATATTGGAGCATCACCTGCAGGTCAACAATATACTCACACATTTGTAAGTGCTGCACATAATTCTATCACTGCTGCAGGATCTATAGATTGTGTCCATGACGTTGCTGATATTCTTAGATGGCATACATTCAACCTAGAGTATGGTGGCGATAACATGGTTGCACTTGGTGCAGGATACTATGTTGAGAATGGAGTTATTCAACACATCTCAGGTGTTGTAACTGAAGTAACTTGGATTACAAATACTGCTAGAGATATTGCTAAGCAAATCTATCAAGGCACTACACCAAATAGACACATTGAAAACGGTGCCGAGTATACTCCTATTACTGATATTCAAGATAAGTGGGTAAATGATACAGGTTACCTAGCAGCGATTAGTGATAGCGATGTAGACAATGAAGTTAATAGACTTATTAGTATTGTTACTGATACCATTACCGACCCTGATGGAAATGACACAAGTGGATCAAATGGCACTAGTGCATATCCTAATAGCGTAAGTAATTCTTCATTCACTCCAAATCTACCTAATATCTGGCCATGTAAATACGGTGGAGATATTCCACTTAGAGATGTATCTATCACTTATGATAATACTGCTGGAAATGATCCAAACGCAAACACTACTGGTGGACCATCAACATGGAATCAAACATGTCCTGATCAGAGATCTGCAATCAATACATTGATGGCAATTCTTGAAGGTGGTATTGATGCTGCAGTTGCAGGAAATGGTCTTACTTACTATGGATCAACTGTTACCGAAACTGCTCCTACATCACCTACTGTTAATGAATATAACATGGGTAAATGTTATGACGTTAGATTAGGTATTGAGAGTAAGTATAAGGTAATGTATGAAACCTTATCAGGTGGATCAACAAGTAATAAGATGGCAGCGAAGATGATTCTCTTCAACAGACCTGCTATCAGACAAAGAGCATTTGATCAAACTTCAACATTCTATCCAACATATACAGGCACTATAGAATTTGGAGATCAGATAATTGATTCTGTAATTTATGACCTTGTTACAGGTGGTAATGGTCAAGCGTTTGATTCTATATCAAACTGGTTTGATGGTGACGGAAATATGATTGTATACACTGATGTTGTTAGGACACATTTGATTTATCATATGACTCGTATTAGAGAATATATTAAGTCAATAATATACAATCCAGGTGAAGCAGGTTGGATTCCATATATCACAAGTCCTGGTTTATACATTCCACCTCTTCGCACAGAGTGGAATCAAGAATCAACAGAATTTAATATGGATTCAAGTGTTAACGTATTTGAATTTGCTCTTGAGCAATCTAAATTCTCTACTGAAGCGAAGACTACATGGATTGCAAATACTGACGTCCACAACAGACATAACGCATATAACGAAGGATTTGATTGGAATACAGATCCAGCTCTTGTATCTCTTACACCTACAGTCCGTGCAGGATATGATAGGAAGGAATTTAGAATCAGAATCTATCGTGCTAACTTCTTTAGACGTGGTGATGTTGTCCAATACATCCCTGCATCTGGTAGCACAATAGGTGGTGCAGATCAAGCAATGTATTACATCTTGAATGCTGAAGCAACATTCTTTGAGATAGGTGCTGTAGCAACTCACGATGGTAGATTTAGAGCACTAAGATTTGATGATACTGTAAGCACATCCCACATCTTCCAAGTCCTTGTAAGATCTGGTATTAGTAGAGCAACTACAGTTTACGGTGATCCTAATGTAGAGACTCCATACTCAGGTGGATTTGTTGATGCTGATGTCCTTTACGGCACACAGTCTGATGTGTTTGCTGAGATTGGATCACAGTCCTTCAACCAAGCATCTATTAGAGAAACATTCAAGTATGTCATACTTGGCAATCCATCAGATCCTGGTGTTTCTAAATTCACTAACGGTGAAAATGTATTTAAGTCAGGTGATGCAACTGCTGTAGGTAAAATAATACAGCAAAACTACAACACTGGCAATACACAAATTATTCTAAGAGTTGTTGATAAGACAGGACCTAACTGGGCAGTCGGAGATACTCTTGTTGGATTGGATAGCTCAACAACTGCAGATATTACAGGACTCACTGATCGTCTACTTCTTAACGTTAATCTTGGATCATATGCTGTTGGAGATAAGATCTTCAAGAAAGCAGATAACACTGAAGCAGATATCGTATTCTATGACAATAAATCAGGTGCAATCATTGGTAACGATGGTGGTCGTGTTGTTATGGATGTTGAGACTATTCAATCTGGATGGGCAACTAATGATATCATCTACGGAAGTCTTACTGACTACATCTTAGATGTTAAAGGTATCTACCAACCAGGTGGTGTTGCAGAAGTAAATGATATTATTCACGGCACAGAGGTTGTAGAATTAGATCTTGGATCTACATTTATTGAGGCAGGTCTTGCTGCTACATTTGAAGTTGGTGATGAAGTTAACATGCTTATCGGTACTGTTATTAGAAATCCTGGTTTAACAGGATATGTAACCAAGTATCAACCTGCAGATAATACTGTAACTCCTCCATTAGCACATAAGATATGGATTGGTAATGTCCAACCTGTAGGCACAGGTGCTCCTGTATCTGACTTTACAAACTCAGGTATATTCATTGGTAAGTATGATATCTCAACAAACTTCCCTGTTATCTACGCTAACATAACTGCAGTAAGTAACCCACAATATACATCATACGCTAAGATATCTAAGATTGAGCAGTCAGGTATTACTGCAAGAATTTGGGTTGAGCAAGCAGTTGGTGACTTCTATGACAACATGACCATTAAAGGTGATGATGGATGGGGTGCTGCTATATCTGATGCAAGGACATTGGTTGGACGTGTTGATCGTTACTTCAGAGGATTTGACGGTGTGCAACAAAACTTCTCACTATCCGTTGAGAATGGACAAGCATACTTCCCAGACCCTGCAGGTCACATGCTCATCTTTGTTAATGGTATTCTACAACCACCAGGTGCTGTTAATGCTTACACTGCATTCTCTGATCAGATTCAGTTTACAGAGCCACCTGAGATCGGATCTGAGTTTATCGGATACTATGTTGGTAAACTAAGACAACTTGATGACATTGGATTTGAGTTTGATTCACTAAGATCTTCATTCAACTTGAAGTTAGATGGAATCTTCTACTCATTGACATTGACTGAAGGTGTTTCATCTGCAACGATATTACCAGAAAACAACATACTCGTATCACTAAACGGTATCGTACAGGAGCCAGGCGTATCTTACGAGATCGTTGGATCTAGAATAATCTTTGCTGAAGTCCCAAGAGCAGGAGCAACATTTGTTGGATTCTCTTACATTGGATCTGATGCTGACGTTATATCTGCAACTGTTGTCCCACCGATTGAAGCGGGTGACGAATTAGACATTGAAGGTGAAGAATTCCCAAGAGAAGTTGCTCTAATCGAATCTTCCAACTCCTTGATTACATTTGAATATACAGGATCAGTTAAGGGTAGAAACGCAGAGGCACTTGCAAATATCACTAGTGGTCAAGTTATCGCTGCTACTATAACCAATCCTGGCGATGGTTACACTTCCAAACCTAACGTTGAAGTTATTTCTTCTACTGGTTTTGATGCAAGATTGGTGCCTATGATGGGTATCCAAAGAATTGATGTCAGGACTGCTGGTGTTGGTTATGCATTAGCTGTAGTTGCTGCTGAAACAACTGTTGAAGATAATTTTGTTACACCTACAGGAGCACCTGTAAATAACGGATTTGATGTCTACGCAGGTGAAGGTATTGATCAACAGGGTAACCCAATCGTTGTTGAAGATGGTCTAATCAGAATCAACATCAACCCTGTTAACGTAACTGTTAACCAAGGTCAGACTGCTACATTCACTGTTGTCGCTGACTTTGTAAGAGCGTCCGATAGTGCCCTAAATACTACTACACTCAACTATCAGTGGCAGAAGAAGGATTACGGCACAACTACTTGGACTAATATTATCGGTGGTAACCAATTAGCATATCCTACTGGATCCACAACACAACAAGATGATGGTGATGAATTTAGAGTTGCGATAACTGCAGCAGGTGCAACACCTGTTTATTCCTTCTCTGCTATCCTGTCTGTCCAGATTGGTAGCACAGTGATATCAAACTTCACTCCTGATCAGATCTTCGACGACGCATGACCGCTACAGCAACCTACAATTCTGGCACGAAAGTGATAGCCGTAACTGGTGATGGTCTTCCTGATCCAGTTAGTTACGGTACCTTTCCTAATCTCAATAACCCGAATGGTGTTACTGAGCAAGCGTTTTCACATTCGTTTACTTATCGTGGTGGAGAGTTTGGTATTGCTAGGACTTTCGATGATAACACATACTTCCAAAGTGGTTTTGTTATCTCTGTAAATATATCAACTAACGACAATGCCTTATTTGCTGCCCAAACTATTGCTCCTGGCGATCATCTCATGTTTGTCTTTAGTGACGGTAGGAAACAACGATTTATATTTAGAGGGACAACATTTACGTCCATTGCAGGAGAATGCTGGCTCGCCACAGACCAAAGATTAGATCTCATTGTTGCAGATTCACAAACAATACCAACAGGCACATACACATATTACGATCAAAGAAATGGACGTATAGAGACTCCTCTTGGATCTATTGGCATTGCTGCTAACGGTGTTGTATTCTTTAATCCTAGTGCAGGTAATGGAGGTAACCCTCCTGTTGGATTTAATTGGAATGCACATTATCCTAGCTCACCTGTAGATTTTGGTGATGACTCTTGTGGAGGACATCCAGAGTCAACAGGACAATACCATTATCATGATACTCATTTTATAGATTGTTGGAAGCAGAATTCTGCCATGGCAAACTATAACGATTACTATGGCAGCAGTCAGTTTAATGGTGACAACATGCGTCATCCTGATGGACATAGTAAAATTTTAGGATATTGTTTTGATGGATTTCCTGTTTACGGACCTTTCGGATATGATGTGCCGTTTACAGCGTCCCAAACAACTAGGTTTATGGGATCTAGTTATAGGACAAAAAATATTGAAACAGCAGGAAGACCTGATTATGGCACCACAGCACAAAACCCACCTGCAGGATCTTTGATACAGGACTGGGAATATATTGATGGTGTTGGGGATTTGGATATACACAACGGAAGATATTGTGTAACTCCTGAGTTTCCCGATGGGACTTATGCATATTTTATTTCTATTGATGCAACAGGTGAAGCAGCATATCCATATATGGTTGGCACATTAAGTAGAGAGAGTTTAAATGCTCCTGCTAATAATGGAGCAGCAGCACCTCCTGCACAAGGTGGTGATGACGGTGGAGCACCTCCTGTTACACCTACGTTACAAATTACTGCACAACCTCAAAGTGGCACAGCAGCAGTCAATACTACTGTTACATTCACAGTCCAAGCAAGCGTCTCTCCTATACCTGGTCCTATTTCATATCAGTGGTATAGATCAACTGACGGTGGATTTGCATACGCTGCAGTTACTGGAGCAACAAGTAACTCACTAGCATTTACTGCTTTGGGATACATGTCCAACTATAAGTATAAGGTTGAATTGAGAGGACCTTCACCCGCTAATAATGCAAGTAACTCACCTCTAATGTCTTCTGTTGCCACACTGTCTGTATCAGGACTTGGTGGTGGACAAGGTGATACTGACTTCTCATCCACTGCAGTGAAGTATGACAGCACAGCAGTTACATACGATGCTACCTAAATAACACTGTAGAAAACTACCTACCATGGCTAAGCAAAATTTATCAGTTGGATCTTCTGCGAATGACGGCACTGGTGATACTCTGCGTGATGGTGCTATTAAATTAAATAGCGTCATTGACGAGTTATACACCAACCTAGGAAACGATACCAATTTACAAGTTAATATCGGAGCACCTGTTAACGATCAGGTACTGCGATGGACTGGCACAGCTTTTACTGAATCACATCTAGATTCATTAAGTGCTGACCTTAATGTTAAAGCATTTAAAATTATTTCTGAGAGTGCAGGAAATATCGTTATTGAGCCAGATACAACAGGAGATATTCAATTTAAGGCAGGTAGTCAGGGATCAGCAAAGGCATATGTAGATGGTGCAGATGGATATTTTAAATGGACGGCTCCTTATGCATTATTGAGCGATCTTCCTGATGTTACTGCACATCACGGTATGCTTGCACATGTGCATGACACAGGAAAGGCATATTTTGCACACGCTAGTTGGATACAACTTCTTGATGTCACTGATGGTATTTCTATTCTGACTGATGTAGATACTACAGTAAATGGAGGACCTTCTGACGGTCAAGTATTAAAGTGGAATGGCACATCTACTAAATGGGAGCCTGCTAATGATGAGACTGCAACAGGTGGTGGTGGCACAACACAAAACCTATTTGAAACTATCACAGGTGACACTGGCACAACAACAGCGTCTGCTGCAAATGACACATTTAACATTGTAGGTGGCACAAACATCTCCACTGCATTAGTAGGAGATACACTTACAGTTACTATGACAGGTGCACTTGGTGCTCCTGACCAGAATTTGTTTGAAACATTTGGTGCTGATAATGGCAATACATCTGCTACCGTAACTACTGACACACTTAACTTCTTAGGTGGCTCAGGCATTAGCACTAACCTCAATGCAGGTGCTATTACATTTACTAACGATTCACCTAACATTGTGCAGAATGTATTGCAATCTGTATCAGGTGACAGTGGAAGTTATACTGCTGTTGCAAGTAACTCTGGAATTACTATTGCAGGTGGCACAGGTATTACCACTGCAGTTAGTGCAAATACTTTAACAATCACAAATACTGCGTCATTCCCTTCAGCAAATGAGAATGACAATATAGTATATGATGGATCAGCATTCATTGCGACTGAATCTCCAACTATTAGTTTCAGAATCACTAGTGATTTATCTAATGGTTATAGATTTGATGGTGGTGGTTTGCCATCTAGTACAAACAATCCTACAATATATGTCTATAGAGGATTTACCTATAGATTTAATAACACAACAGGTGGTGGTCACCCATTTGCTCTTAGAGTATCAGATGGTGGATCTGCTGTAACTACTGGTGTTAGTGGATCTCAATCAGGTGTCCAATTCTGGACAGTGCCACAAACATTGAGTGCAGGCACAACTTACGTTTATCAGTGCACCATACATGGTGGTATGAAAGGTGACATGGTAGTAGTATGACACGTACAGTTCCTGGCTCTGGTGCAATTATTAGACCCGAATTCAACAGTGTGTTTGGAGTCAGGGCGGTTTTTGTCGAGAACGGTGGGGACGGATATGATGCTAATGACCCTCCTAAGTTAACTATACAAAATGCAGGTACTCCTTTAAGGGAGGCAGTTTTAAGACCTATTATCCAAGATAATAGAATACTTGCTGTTGAAATCTTAGATCCTGGCGAAGGATACGACCCTCTACGTCTAAAGATTGAAAGTACAGATCCAGGTAATCTTGGTGCGAAAGGAAAAGTTTTTTTAAATGCAACTGGTGGAATAGACTATATCCAGATGACAACTCTGGGTGATAATTATTTTGACGGCACTAGTGCTGTTATTGAAGGTGGCGGTGGCTCTGGATCAGAATTAGTCCCTGTTACTGGTGGTGTGACAGGTCTGGTTATTACCCGAGAAGGTAGAAACTATGACCTCAATGATGCTAACGTTGTTATATCTGGTGGTGGAGGTGGAGATGGTGCTACTGGTACTGTTACACCAAACCAGTTTGGTAAGGTTACATCTATAACTTTAACTAACCAAGGTGAATTCTTTGAGACTGCACCCATTGTGCAGATTATTGGTGGAGGAGGAAGAGGTGCTGCAGCGGCTGCTGATATTAACTTGGGTGCCATTACCAGTATAGATCTATCTAATCAGGGTAATGGATATACTACAAGTCCTAAAGTTATATTTGCTAGAGATACCAATCTCATCCGTAAACAGAGGAATCGTCAGTCTCTTAATAGTATTGTTTATAATCTTACTGGTCTCATTTCAAATGTGGCACCAAGTGATTCGACCATTAACGTCGAGACTACTGCAGCGTATGCAGGCTCAGGTAAATTCTTGGTTGGGAAAGAAATCGTCAGGTATACTGGTAAAACAGCAACCTCCTTTACTGGACTCGACAGGGGTATCAACTTTAGATTTGACCAAAAAGTTATTCTTGACAACTTGCAAGACAATGCTCAAGGGGTTTCGCAATACTCTTTCTCAGTTACTGACCAAGTAAAACGTTTTGTTGCTAGTGCAACAAGTAGGGTTGCTATAGTTTATGACTGGGATCCTGTTGCACATGAGTTATTCTTAACCTTTGAGGTTGATGAATTAGCATTTATTGATGGTGGTAACTCTGCTGACAAGACTGCATCTATACAGTTTGTTGGTGGTGCTGCACAATCTAGTGGCACAGGTGTATCGCCACACGTCATAATTGACAGTGCAGGTAACGATATTGTTACTTTTACCGATCCGTTATCAGCGATCCTAAACAAAGCGTTTGAGGATGATGATGAATTAGACGGAGTAGGTGATGGTATTATCGATCTCGTAAATACTGGCACTGAATTTGAAAATGATACAAACCTAGATGGTGGTATTGCCTCATCTAAATATGGTATTGAGGAAGAATTGGGTGGACAGAATATCACCCTATTCCAAGCAGCGGACAAACTATACGACGGAAACAACGTACCGCAACTAGCAACAGTAGTCACAGCGGGAGTTTTGGGTGACGGAGACACCCATACTTCCATAGCAACTATCAATGTTAGAAATAGAAATGCATCAGCATACGCAGTTAATGAGATCGTAACAGGTCAAACTAGCGGTGTTACTGCAACCTTCACAGGCATTACAGCAGGTGATAGGGATGGTGAATTTGCTTTAAATGTTACGGGTGTCACTGCATCCAACACTGCAAGTTTGTTTGCTGCAGGTGAAATTATACAAGGTCAGGGGTCAGGTGCACAGGGCACACACATCTTTACTGAGTATACAACCAGAGTCCGAAATGAAGACGATTAAAAACTCCATAAATAAAGTATGGGAGACCTATAGCTAGATATGGCACTATTAACCGACCAGTTTAGAATTTTTACTGCCAAGAGATTCATTAAGTCTCTGGAAGGACCCGATTCGGCACAGTCCGATTTGAATGCGGGATCCTCTAGAGATAGACTGTATGTATTCATTGGTAGACCTCAAAGCTGGGACAACGAGAATGACCCGCCCGATCCAACGGATTCGCTACAGGAATTTGCTGACAACTTTTCTGACATGATCTCCCTAAAGAGAGTTTTAGCAAATGATACAATTCAAGTTGTAAGAAGAATCAACTGGATTCCCCCTGAGCAAACTACTGGTGGATTAGGTTACGTCTATGACATGTATAGGCATGATTATTCTGCTACCAAGACTGCAGCATCAGGTGCTACTAAACTTTATGATGCAGACTTCTACGTTGTTAACTCATCTTATCAAACATATAAGTGTATTTTCAATGGCACAAGTCCTTCCGATCCAAACGGAAAACCTTCTACTGTTGAGCCTACAGGTACTTCAACATCTATCATCACAACTGCTGATGGTTATCGTTGGAAATATCTCTATACTATTCCTGTTGGACAAGTTTTAAAATTCTTCTCTAACGAATACATGCCAGTGTTGGAAGACACTGCTGTTATCTCTGACGCTGTTGGTGGAGAGATCGATACAGTTATTATCGGATCTTCAGGTACTGGTTATAACAACGGCACCTACGAAAACGTCCCTATTAAAGGAGACGGTGTTGGTGGACGTGTATCACTAGTGGTTGACGGTGGTAAACTTGTTACTGCTACTGTTACATCTGGTGGATCAGGATATACATTCGGGACAGTGGTTATTGATGAGATCAACGGTATTGGAGCTGGAGCAGGATCTGGTGCATCTGTTGAAGTTATTATTCCTCCATCTGTAGGTCATGGTGCAGCACCTGACACAGAATTAGGTGGATACCGTGTCATGATTAACACCAAGTTTACATACGCTGAAGGATCAGGTGACTTCCCAACTGATAACGACTATCGTCGTATTGGTTTGTTACTCAATCCATTTAGATATGGCACAAGTGAATTGACTGCAGAATTAACCTTATCAGGCACAAAGGCAGTTATATTCTCTCCTACATTCACAGGAAACTATACCACAGACGAAATCATCACACAGTCTAGGACTGTTGGTGGACAGCAGGTAACTGCTAGAGGTCGTGTTGTTTCTTGGAATAGCACAACAAAAGTATTGAAGTATTACCAGAATAGAATCGACGGTATTTTCCCTGAGATTACTGGTAGTTTGACTGAGTTTGATGGAGGTAACCCAGTAGTGGGATCTATCTCAGGTACATCAGGTGACCCAGACATCAACTTCCCTATCGTCTCTGGATCCTCTACCAGAGTGATTAACAACACTGAATATGATTTGGGTATGGCATTTACCAATGGTTATGCAGATCCAGAAATTCAACCAAATAGCGGTCGGATTATTTACATAGATAATAGAGGACCAATCACTCGTGCGGGCGACCAAATTGAGGATATCAAAGTCGTAATAGAATTCTAAGATGCCACAGAATACCAACCTAAACATTAGTCCATATTTCGACGACTTCGATAGAGATAAGAATTTTTATCGAGTGCTCTATAGACCTGGATTCCCAATCCAAGCAAGAGAGCTAACGACGATGCAATCGATCTTGCAAAATCAGATCGAGAATATGGGACAGCACTTCTTTAAAGAAGGTGCAATGGTCATACCTGGTCAAGTAGGTTATGATCTAAACGTGCAAGCTATCGTATTGCAACAAGCATTCTTAGGAGTGGACGTTGAGACTTATCGTACTCAACTCAGTGGAATGATTATATCTGGACTTACATCTGGTATTCGTGCAAAAGTCCTATATTCAATCCCTGCTACTGAGTCTACTAGAGGATATATTACTCTATATGTAAAGTATATTGACTCTGGTGATACTGTATCTGAGACAAGCGTCCGTGGTTTCCAAGCAAACGAGCAGTTAATATCTGAGTCTGAGTTGACTTTCGGCACAACTCTTATTGAAATTGGATCACCATTTGCTCAGTTACTTCCTGTTGATTCTACTGCAGTTGCTTCTGTAGCATATATCAACGAAGGTATCTACTTTATTCGTGGACATTTTGTAAACGTCCCTAGTGCTTACATCATCCTCGATCAATATACGAATAATCCGTCGTATAGAATTGGTTTAGAAGTTGCAGAATCTATTGTTACCCCAGAAGACGACACGTCTCTAAACGACAATGCTGCAGGCACATCAAACTATTCAGCACCAGGTGGACATAGATTTAAGATATCTACTACACTGGTTAAGAAACCAATCACTGATGAGACAGATAAAAACTTCATTGAATTGGTTAGGATTAGAAATTCTAAGATTGAGCAACTTGTTAACTCAAGTGCTTATTCACAACTTGAGAAGTCACTTGCGAGAAGGACTTTTGAAGAGTCAGGTGACTATGTAATTGACACATTCTCTGTTACACTAAGAGAGCACCAAAACA
>VMHT01097211.1_pt1 | contig 37757 bp, 38 predicted proteins | sample 4693611 | NCBI WGS metagenome assembly VMHT01 (sample SAMN12280063, study PRJNA550983) | marine metagenome | isolation source: seawater sampled from same location over 5 years 0.02-0.2 micron viral filtrate | place: USA: collected off the coast of southern California halfway between the port... ...
AGGGGCACGGAACACTTAAAATCCTCACGCGATTGGATCCATCAAGAGATTGATCAAAGAGCAGATTGGATACTTAAAAACAATGCCCCCGCGATTCCCGATGCCGAGGGGTGCATGGCTTGCTCAAGCCGAGACTGGTGCAGCATCGGACACTTAGGATTGGAGAAAATCCATGGCTAAAAGGTTTACACATAGATGCGTAGAAATAGACTCATTCCAAGTGGGTGAGTTGTATGTCAGCGGAGAGATTGAAGCAGAGATTAGTATCGAAAGAGACCTGGGGTACTACGGCGGGCGAACCGACGACTACCCAGGTGACCCAGATGAAATTTCTTGGGAAGACATCGTTACTTACAAAATCTGGATTTCGGATAATCCAGAAAATGAAGGTGTGATGTTCAATCACGAACAATCACTTCTCAATGAAGAGTTTCTCTGGGAACTGATGCCGCCCACGGAAGATATGGAAGTTAGATGGGAGGATCTCGATGACTGAAAAGAAAACAACACCAACCGCGGCAAACCGCGTGAAGACCCTTGGCAAGACCTACGTCGCGTTGGCCAAGGCACAGAGCGAAGTTGAGTGGGTGCAGAAGTCTGCATCCAACAGCCACCACCGATACAACTATGTCCCCGTGGACATGATGGTCCGTGCCTGCAAGAAGGCATTGATCAACAACGGCTTGGTATTGGTCCCAGTGGGCTGGGAACTTCGTGAGACCACGGCCATTGGTCGATGGATCTTGCACAGCAACGATGGCGGGGAGTCTGTCCCACTGTCCTTTGAAATGCCGGTGCTTGAATCCAAAGGGCGAGCTGGCGACAAAGCCTATTTGGCTGCACAGTCGTCTGCTCTGAAGTACCTGCTTCGCGACCTGCTGATGGTTCCAATGCTTGAAGAAGAGGTGTGTGACCGGACTGACGATTCGGTACAAACTCTTCGTAAAGCACCTCCGCAGATGAGTAACGTCCGACAACAATTCTTGGACAAGATCCAAGAGAACCACCCGGACCAAACCCCTGCCGGTATCCGAGAACTTGCAAAATCATTCTTGGAAGCCAACAACGTGCCAACTGATGGCACGGCAACCGACGAACAGGTACAATCTGTTCTGAACACAATCTCTTGATCTCCAGTCTCCCGGCGGTTGGGCATTGCCCGCCGCCGGGGTTTTTTTTGAAAGGCTATACCGTGACTGAATCACAACCACGAAAAGTTTATGAGAAGGTCGAAGACGGAGGACAGAAGGTTTATGTCCGCGTCTTCACCAACGAAAATGCAAACGGCAACGCACCCCTGCACAACGGATACTTCCGTTTGGGTGGGGAGTCTTACAGATTTGGCCTGTGGCAAGATCCTGACGGCAAGATGTCCGGCAGGCTTGAGCGAGAACTGCCAGGTCAAACCCAATCAGAGCCTCCAAAGCAAAAGCCAGCGGATGCCCCCAACTCCAGGTTCAATCAAGACGACATCCCGTTTTGACCAAACCCCGTGCTATCTGGAACCGAAGGCTCACTGAGGAAGAACTTTCCAAAGTTGACCACGGTATCCGATGCCCCAAGGGCGACCACCAAGACCCGTTTCTGCTTGGTGCGTATCGCGAAGGCAACGGTCACTATCACAGCGTCTACAAGTGCCAATGCGGACATGTACTCCGGATCCACTACGACGATGCGATGACGATCAACTGATGCCTTTCTCTTCACCTCTCGTCGCTCCCACATAACGGCGAGAGGATTTGCTCTCTGAGCGACATTTTGTTTTGTTATGCATAGAGGTTTTCGGACCCGTTCATTCCTCGCTCAAAGAACGGGTGCAAGCGGCGCACAACAGCCGGGGTCTCGCCAACCCTTAGCGCCAGCTCGGTACGGCCCAGGTTTAGCAACTGACTACACAAGTCCCCCTATTCGGATGCCATGTGCAGGGGGCGGCTGGAGAGTCGGCCAAGTGAACTTGGGTGAGCCGAGGATGCATGACACGGGGCATGGAAGTACACTCCAGCCTAATCCGGGCGGTGCGCCCATTGACAGGAGAACCTATGCATGAACACGTTAATCATTTGTCCCTCTGTGCTGGTATCGGGGGTATCGACCTCGGGCTCAGAAGCGTTTGTAAAGGTCTGCGAACCGTGGCTATGGTGGAGAGGGAAGCCTTCTGCACAGCAGTCTTGGTCAAAGCGATGGAAGAGGGAGAACTGGATCCGTGTCCTATCTACCCGGACCTTGTTCGGTTCCCATGGCGGTATTTTCGAGGCCGAGTGGATCTCATCACAGGAGGCTTCCCCTGCCAGCCGTTTGCAATCTGCGGCAGTCGCAAAGCCACCGAAGACGAACGGCATCTCTGGCCCTACATCAAAGACGGAATCGAATCTATTCGACCAGCAGCAGTCTTCTTTGAGAACGTCGATGGGATCGCAACGGCAAAGTCCCCCGGATACCACTCCGTTCTCCACAATGTCCTCAGCGACTTGGAAGGAATGGGTTACCGAGCAACGGCAGGATGCTTCACAGCGGCAGAAGTCGGCGCGACTCACCAAAGAAGAAGATGGTTCATCCTCGGACTCAATGCAGCAGTGGCCAACACCGACCCCGATACATGCGACGAGGGGCAACCACGACGAGCCTTTGGAGAAGTACAAGAAGAGGGTGAGAGACTACGAAGAGGGGAGAGCCAAGGGAAAGCCGGGGAAGAGCCTTGGAGTGGCGATCAACTGGCCTACGGCTACCGCTCGAGATTGGAAGTGGCCGTACCGGGAGATCCGCAGGAAGGACGGCAAGATGCGGGGCGACCTGTTGCCGGATGCGGTGAACATCGATTTCCAGCAGGCCCAGGGCAAAGACCGTATCAGTGGGAACATCCAAGGGCTATTAAATCCTGCGTGGGTGGAGAGCCTCATGGGATTCCCTTCCGCGTGGACAGACTTAGGGCATTGGGAAACGCCGTCGTCCCCCAAGTTGCCGCACTAGCCTTCTCAAAACTATATTGGCGGCTTCAAGGAGAATGATCCAATGGCAGAGATAATCAGACTTACCTCAGAAGAAATAACCACCCTTCACGCGCAAGAAAAAATCATTGAGGCTGGACTCAATACAACACAAAGCGTTGTTCAAGCCTTGGCTTTGATTCGCGAGCAACGGCTGTACCGTCAAGACTACAAGTCATTCAACGACTACTGCCGAGAGCGATGGGGCATGGGTGCAAACTACGCCCACAAACTTATTTCAACGAAAGATGTGCAAGAGATCGTGCCGGTGGCCAACGAGCGGCAAGCGCGAGAACTCAAGACCCTTGACGATGCTGAAAAAGTTGAGGTTTGGGAGCAAACCATTGACGAGGTTGGCGGCGTAGAGAACGTCACCGCAAAGGCGCTGTCTGATGCAGTGAAGCGGTACAAGCGAGAGAAAGACCCCAAGAACATTGGACCTGACCCAGAGGCATTCACCAACATGATCAACGCTATCGCCACCATGCGAAAGTCGTGGAATGAACTGACCGCTACGGATGCAGCAGCTCATGCTGACACCGCGTTCGTAACATCACTCATCGGGCAGATTTCAATGTCGGTTAAAGGCGCGGTCCCCGCTGGGGCTTGTCCTGAATGTAAAGGTAAAGGTTGTGGGTTCTGCGGCGGCCACGGATGGGTCAGTCGAAGTATGAAGCACGCATGGGAGGCGGCACAAGGCAATGTTGAGACCGTATCAATCGTCAGCGATCAATGAGATAAAAGCGTCCCACGATGTGGGGCATCGGTGTCTGGCGGTGATGGCCACCGGCACGGGCAAGACTCACGTCTTCGTGGAGTATTTGCCTAACTGCCAGGGCAGAGCAATGATCATTGCCAACCGTGAAGAACTGGTGCATCAAGCACATCAGAAGGTGGTTGCCACAGGCAGCTCATGCGATATTGAGCAAGCAAACTACTGGTCGGATGAGTTTGGCATGTTTAAAGCGCCAGCCGTGGTTGCATCAATACAGAGTTTGAATGCATCATGGACCAACAAATACCGCGAGAAGAAGAGAAGATTTGAGCGGTTCGATTGGAAAGGCTTTGGGCTCATCGTGGTTGATGAGGCACACCACTGCGTGTCTGAGTCGTACAAGCGGGTGCTTCGCCACGCTTTGCGAGAGAATCCCAATATCAAAATCTTGGGTGTCACTGCTACCCCTGACCGGCTGGACAAGAAAGCCATGGGTACTGTCTTCACTGATGTTGCCTACCGATACGAAATCGATGCAGCAATGCACGACGGCTGGCTGGTTCCAGTCAAGCAGAAAATGATCCACGTTGAAAGCCTGGACTTTACTGATATCAGAACCACTGCCGGTGACTTCAACGGAGGCGAGTTGGCAAGGCTGATGGAGTATGAGAAAAACCTGCACGCCGTGGCTGTCCCGACCATGGAAGCAGCCGCGGGCCGACCCACCCTAATTTTTGCCTCCAGCGTCAAACAATCAGAGCGGATAGCAGAGATTATCAACCGACAAAGCCCAGGATCAGCGCGGAGCGTAGACGGCAAAATGGATCGGGGCGAGCGTAGGCAGCTTCTAAAAGACTTTGAAGCAGGCAAGTTTTCGTACCTGTGCAATTGCCAAATTGCAACTGAAGGATGGGATTGTCCCAAAGTTGAGTACATCGCTATTGCCAGGCCAACCAAATCAAGGGCTCTGTACACGCAAATGGTGGGCCGTGGTACACGGATCTTGCCAAAAGTCGTGGACGGGCTGGAGGACGCAGAACATAGGCGGGCCGCGATTTCAGGCTCTGATAAGCCCTGCTGCCATGTATTGGACTTTGTCGGCAACTCTGGCCAACACAGGTTGATTTGCACCGCAGACATCTTGGCTGGGGATGATGAAGTCCTGAGCAAACGGGTGCGTATCCGTATGGAGCAAGAGGGCGAGACTGACGTTCAAGAAGTTGTCGAAGAAGAGCGGCAACGATTGACCCAAGAACGTAAAGAGATTGAAGAGAAAAAGCGTTCTGGCATCTTGGCTACGGTAGAGTGGTCTAGCAGTCAGATAGACCCATTTAAACTGTTGGCCGTCAAGCCAAGGAAGCCATCCCAGTGGACAAACAACGAGCCCCTGTCGGAAAACCAGCGCCAGGTTCTGATGCGTCAGAACATAGACCCGGACTCCATTCCAGCGCCCCAGCAACGCCAACTGATGGAGCAGATATTCAAGCGGCAAAAGAAGGGGTTATCCACCCTCAAACAAATCCGTCTGCTGCACCAGCTTGGTGTCCCAGTTGCCGATGCCAAGAAAATGACCATGAATCAAGCCTCTACCAAGATCGACTCCATCAAGAATGTGTCTTCGATGGGGTAGGCTTGGTCGGCTTAAACCGCTATATCCGCATGCATTGGGCAAATCGGAGAAAAGAAAAGGAGGAATGGGGGGAGCGGTTTGTGTCGCTTGCCCCAGTTGTTGCACCAATTGATATTCATGTTGAACGCATCTACGGTGGGCGGGGTAAAGCAATGGACCCCGATAACCTGGTCGGCGGGGTCAAGCCAGTTCTGGACGGTCTTGTGCGGGCCGGAATAATCCCAGATGACAACCCTGACCAAATAAGGCTGTATGTTTCACAAGTCAAGGGCGAAGGAATGGCTGTCCGAATTACGATTATTGGAAGGCAAAAGGAAGCAGCATGACTGAAATCACCATTGCAGATTCAGAGTTTGAGGACACCTACATCCAATCCAACGACAGTGCAAAAACACCGGCTAAGGTCAATAGCACCAACAATGTTATTGGTGCGGGATTCGGGGTTTCCTACAGCATTTTGCTTCAACTCGAACTTGTCAAAAGACCAAGGTTCATTCCGGTTCTAGGCAACAGTGACGTTTTTGAATCCGAGAGTGGATACCCACAAGAATCTCGATACAAGACTAGAAGTGCTTTTTCGGCAGACGCTGGACTTGGATTTGTCAATGAAATCAATCCGTCAATAGATACGCAGGATTTTGGTGCAACCAACGCTGTGAGAATTACAGCCTCACCAAGCGTTCAATGGACAACACCTATGGCTCTAGATGACATCGTGCCAGAGCCAGCAGTGAATTGGACGTACGGACAAACCTCTGCCAACCAAGATTTTGACCTGTTGATCCCCGGCAAATTTGTTCGACGAGCAATGTTTAGAAAAACCACTCTTATCTATCACAACAACGATGCTGATGACATTCAGACTCTGTTTGCATCACAGGAAAATAGCACCCACTTTGATGGGATTGTCTTGCGGGGGCGTTTTGCCACCCGTAACCGTGAAAACCCCATTCGATCAAGAAAATTTGGAGTCCGCTAATGAGCGAAGATCAAACAACCCCCGAAACTGTCCTTGAAACCGCACAGGAATGGAGAGCAACCCTGCCGGAAGACATTGCCAACCACTCTGCGATCAAAGATATCAAGACAGTTGAAGACTTGGCAAAGTCAACTATCAACGCACAAAAAATGGTGGGTGCAGATCGGGTGTCAATCCCTGCAAAAGATGCTGGAGATGAGGCCTGGTCCGAGTTTTACACAAAACTGGGCAGACCGGAGCAATCAGATGGCTACGAGCTGCCAACAGAAAACATGCCGGACACGCTGTCCCCCGAGGTGCATGCTGCCCTGTCCAGTGAGGCACACAGACTTGGCCTGAACAAGCAGCAATATGCTGGACTGGTGAGGCATATGGTCACAACGGCACACGAAAAGCAGCAGGGCAACGCCAAAGCCCAGGATGAAAACCGTCAGGCTGCGGAGACCGAACTACGAAATCGCTTTGGATCTGCCTACGACCAAAACTTGAATCTGGCTAAAACTGCCGTAGAGAAGTTTGGCGGCGAGACCTTGATGTCACGTCTGGCTGAAACTGGACTGGCCAACGACCCTGAGCTGATCGAAGCATTTAGCAAAATTGGCCGTCTGGTGGCTGAAGATGAAGTTATTGGCGGCGGTGGGGGGCAGTCTTTCATGCTTTCACCCGAAGAAGCCAAGTCAGAAATCGACCGAAAACTGTCGGATCCCGACTTCCGAGACAACTATTTCAACGGACATTTGCCAGGTCACAAGCATGCTGTCCAAGAAATGCAAAAATTGTACGACCTCGCACACGGTTAAAAGCCGTATAGTGTCGCTGACGGGTAGCCTGTAGGTCCGTCTGACGCGGGGAAAGACCCGAAGCACCGCCTTCCTCCGGTAGGCAGTGTCCGCGTGTTGCGGGTAGCACTCCGAAGTTAGTTTCGTAATCTCTCTTTAGGAGCATACCCGTGAGTACAAATATCACGACCGCTTTTGTTGAGCAGTATCGCAACAACGTCGAACTGCTCGTCCAACAACGTGGCTCCAAACTCCGTGACTTTGTCAACACTGATAACTCTGTTGTCGGAAAGACCAAGTTTACTGAGCAAATTGGTGCTACTGAAGCCCAACTGAAAGTCAGCCGTCACAGCGACTCTCCGTTGGTCAATACCCCTCACGCTCGTCGCGCTTACTCCCTCTCTGATTATGAGTGGGGCGACCTGATCGACAAGAACGACAAGGTTCGTATGTTGATCGATCCAACCTCGACCTACGCCCAGGCTGCTGCCTTTGCTATGGGACGTGCTATGGATGACGTGATCATTTCAGCCGCTACCGGCAGTGCCTTGACTGGCGTTGACGGAACCACCAGCACGCCGTTTGACTCCAACAACGAAGTTGGCGTTCAATACTCTGACACTGCTGCGGGCGCTGCTAACTACGCTTTGACCATTGAAAAACTTCGTAAGGCCATGACTCGATTCCACGAGAACAACGTGGCAGAAGACGAAGAAAAAGTCTTGGTCGTTAGCCCGATTGCCATGCAGTCACTGCTGCAATCCAAAGAAGTCTCATCGTCAGACTTCAATACCGTCCGAGCGTTGGTCAACGGCGAAATCGACACCTTCATGGGTTTCCGGTTTGTCATGTCCAACCGTCTTGCTGTTGCTTCAAACATCCGTACATGCTTCGCGTTCGTCCGTTCAGGTCTTGAACTCGGAATCGGACAAGACGTAATGGCTCGAATCGAAGAGCGTCCTGACAAGTCCTTTAGCACCTACGTCTACTACTGCATGACCATCGGTGCTACTCGCTTGGAAGAAAGCAAAGTCGTATCGATCAAGGTCGATGAAACTGACGCAGCACTTGGCCGCACTGTGGCCGCAACCGTTTAAGGTGATTCCAAATGGCAAACACTAATTCTTCTATTATCACTGGCGTTGGCGATCCAGCGTCTATGTCCAACGTTGGCATCATGGGCGGTCGCGTCCGTATTGCCATGGATGTGGTGAACATTGCCTCAGCTCCTGCTGATGGTGACACAATCACCCTTTGCCGCCTTCCATCTTCATGCCGAATCTTGTCGGTCAAGTTGTTTAACGACGACATCGACACCAAAGGCACTGAAGAAATCTTGATTGACCTTGGTTTGGTCGATACGGATGGAACTGGTGGCGATCCAGATGTGTTCCTTGATGGCGACGATGCGTTGCAAGACGCAAACACCGCCGGATTGGAGTGTCGATTCGGCACTGCGGCAGCAGACATTGATGCTGCTACCGCACAAGCATGGGAACTGGCCGATAAAACATCAGACGATGGGAAACAGCTTGATCTGATTCTCACCATCCCAACTGATGCAGGCACTTTCCAAGCCGGTCACATCATGTTCCAAGTCCTTTACGTCTTGGACTAAGACATCTAACCCCCTCCTGGGTGGACGGGGGCTTCTGGCCCTCGTCCACCTTTATGGCCTCTCCGGTTGACATTGCAAACCTCGCGTTGACCCAACTTGGTCAACCTGGAATTGTTACGCTAACTGACGATGCAAGCAGAGCAGTCGCTATTAATCTGGTCTACGGGCTGGTTCGCGATTCTGTCTTGCGTTGTCACCCTTGGAACTTCGCCCAAAAGCGAGCGCAACTATCGCAGTTGGCCGATGCTCCAGCCTTCGGTTGGTCGTATCAATCTCAATTGCCAAACGACTACATCCGATTGACTAGATGTGAATTGCTTTCAACGGACTTTAGAGTTGAAGGCCGCGTTGTATTGTCGAACACGACTCCGATCAAAATTCTTTACACCGCAAGAATCGAAGATTCAGAGCAGTACGACTCTCTGTTTATCGACTGCTTCGCGACCAAGTTGGCTATGGAGATTTGTCTCGAAGTCACTGGTAGTCGAGAATTGATGCAGCAGCTCAACGCCGTATACGAACGCAAATTATCATTGGCTACGTTCCAAGACAGCCGGGAAGCACCTGACTTGGCTCTTGAGCCTTCTCAATTCATCGAGACTCGTCTCGCTGATGTGCCTTTCCGCGCAATCTCGGATAGCAGCCTCTAATGCCACGTCGTCAGTTCACACAAACAGACTTCTCTGCTGGGGTGATGGGAGCCAGGCTTCAAGCCCGGACTGACCTAAAAAAATACCAACAGGGGGTATCGTCACTGGTAAACATGATCCCTCTGAAATCAGGCGGCATCACTCGTCGTGCTGGCTTTGAGTTCATACAGAACAGTGGCTCTTCAGAGTTTGCGTCTCGACTCATTCCGTTTCAGTTCTCCAACGATGAGTCTTATGTCCTTGAAATCTTCATCGAAGGTAATACCAAAATGCGTATTTACCGGGACGGTGAGGCGCTCAACGATGCTGACGGCAGCCAAATTGAACTTGATCTGACAACCCCAGGTTATTCAATCGCGGCTCTGCCTGAACTTAATTTTACGCAGACAGCGGACATCTTGTATGTGTTCCACCGCAACTACCCAATCTATAGGCTTAAAAGAACTGGCATAGACAACATCCCAGCAAGTTGGGTATGGGAGGAGTTTGAATATGCAGACGGTCCCTACGACCCACTAAACGAAGACACCACGCAGAAAGTCCAGTATGTAATCCCTGAAAACACTGATGTTGATTTCCCCGGCGGCACTCCGGGTCTGGAAGTGGGAAACATAATTAAGTTCACCAACACCACTGGTGAGAATGTGTTTGAAAATTCCACTGGTCGTCTGTTTGCGATGACAGTCGCTGATGAGTACGACGAGCTGAACACGCCAGCCCAAAACTCCACACTGCGGCGCGGTGTTGCCAGAATCCTGAGTGAAACCGGCACAATCGCTTACGGTGAAGTAACTGTGGCATTTCCTGATGGCGGCAAACAGCAGTCGGTTCCAGAGTGGCAGTTTGGCGGTTTCACCGCAGACACAACAGGGTTCCCTGGTACAGGTCTGTTTCATCAACAAAGACTTGTACTGGCTGGGACAAACAAAAGCCCAAACAGAATCTGGTTGTCAAAAACTGACAGGTTCAACAACTTTGGACCAACTGACCCAACTGACGTGAGCGTGGTCTCAGAAGACTTGTCGATTGACGCTACTATCGCAGACAACAAAGTCAACAGTATCCGCGGCCTAACTTCTGATGCTCGAGGGCTAATTATCCATTGTGAAGATGGTGAGTTCTTGATGACCGCCAGTTCAGTAACTGGAGCCTTATCACCGACCGACCTTGCTGTGCTGCGGCAGGGCAACTATGGCATCCGTCCTTTCTGCGACCCCATCCAAGTCGGCGACCGAATTGTCTTTGCCGAACGTGACGGCAATCGTGTAAGAGAACTTGGTTTTTCCTTCTCTAGCGACCGTTACCAAGCAAGGGACTTAACAGTCTTTGCAGACAACGTGGCTATTGGTCTAGGCCGTAAAGGGTTTTCACAATCTTGCTACCAACGTGGAGAATCAAACGTCTGCTGGTTTTTGCGTGGCGATGGGGTTTTAGCATCTCTCACCTACGAAAGAACTGAAGATGTTTTTGCCTGGGCGTTGCATAAATTTGACCACACAATAGGTATCAAAGGTAAATTTGAAAGCATTTGTGTTATTACTGAGAATGGTGTAGACCGCCTCTACATGACCGGGGAAGATTCGCAGGGCGTGCGTGGGGTGTACAGGCTTGGACAATCATTTACCTACACCATGGGCTCAACTCAGATTGAAATGCTTGAGTGCTGGGAAAGAAAAACATTTGTCCAAGAGACATCAAGTCTTACTGGCTTGTCAAGATTTGCTAATGAAACAATTACTGCACTTGTAGATGGCGCTACGGTCCCGTTAGAGGTTGATGGCAGCGGCAACGCAACATCTAGCGTTGCGGGCAACAGGTTTCTTATTGGCCGTCCGTATCTCAGCGAAATGGAGACCCAGCCTCTGCAATTCTTGGCCAGGTTTGGCCGTGAGGATGACCCCAGGTTTGCAGTGGTTCGCCTCATCAAAGCATATATCTGGATGTTCCGCAGTTTGGGTGGAGAGGTTAAAAAAGGTGGCGATGTAGTACCGCTTGACTACCGAGAAGTGTCAGACGAGATGTCAGATGCTCCGCCAATCCAGTTTAAACAAATACAAGAAGTTGGTACAACCTCTTCATCAGATCGCATTTCTACTTTCGTTGTAAGAACAACTGATCCTCAACCTATGACCATCCTTGGTTTTGGTGCAGTATGTGACATTGGAGGATCTACCTAATGAGTGCTTACCAAGATCCATTCATGAGGCTTGCCTCTGGATTCATCAACAACGCCCCGTCAGCGGCTGCTGGTGTTGCTGCTGCAACTAACCCAACGGCTGGTCAAAGATTCAAAGGGTTCATGGGTCGTATGGACGCTGGGACAATGACCGGCGCTGACTACATGGCTGGTGCAAACTTTTTGCAAGGCTTTGGCCAAGGCATTGCCGGTGGATTGAACGCTGCCAACTTTGGCCTCAATGCTGACCAAGAGCGGATGTTTGGCGAGTACAACGCCCAGCAAATCGAATTCGCAGCCCAGCGTGATGTCAAGAGGCGAGAACGAGCAGGCAAAATCCAACTCGGACGTGTGCGAGCTGCATACGGAGCATCAGGTGTGTCGTTGTCGTCAGGGTCACCCGGAGAAGTCATTCATGCGGAACAGTTCGCAGTTGATCGTGACATCGCCGACATCGAATATGACGCAGACGCTGCTGCATTCGCAACCAGGTTTGGGGCAGAACTTAGGGCAACCAACTACGAGCAACAGGCTCAAGCATCGCTCCTTGGCGGTGCTGTGTCTATGGCAACTAGTTTGGTGACCGGAATGGCGTATATCTAATGGCAAAAATTCCAACACAATCGGTAGACAACCCCGCATTTGCACGCGGACCTTCTGCACGCGCAATACAACCAGTTCCACGCCAACAAGGCTTCAACGTCGGTGAAGCCTTGCAAACCGTTGGCAAAGGTTTGGAAGATGTTGCTCAAGTTGTGCAGCGTAAAGAAAGAGCCCTCAACAGTGGTGAACTTACACCAGAGGCAGAAGTTGCAGTCTCTACTGCCAAACGACAAATAGACAAATTTGTATACGACTTGGGAAACACAAAGGATGGAGCCCCGGTCACACCTTTGAACCAGCACATTCCCAAATTTGAATCATCTCTTGCCTCGCTTATTGACAACGTAGCAGCACAGTATGGGCAAGGGGCTGCACAAGACCTCCGAAACTACGCCGTACCCAGGTATGTCACTGTCCGAAACAATAGAGACCGACTTGGTGCTGGCGTACAATTAGCATCTCTTACCACTGATTCCGAAGTAGAACGAACAGGTTTCGTTTCCAATCAGACAACTTTAACGCCAGCAGATGTGGTTGCGAAAGCGGTTGACCACAAAGGCAGAATCGAGGCAAGACGGAACGAGCGTGGCTACGACCCTGAGCAGCTTGTGAAAATCGCCGACAGGGAAGGCAATTCCACCATTGGCGCTGGTGTCAGGGCATTGATTCAAAAGGGCGATGTTACAGGTGCGCGGGAAATTCTGTCTCTAGGCAGTGAAAAAGGGGCAGTATCAGAAGAACACGTTTCCAGATTAGAAAACTACATCGACCGAGAAGAACTGAAGATTGCACAGCAAAAAGACCGGGCTTTGGGGGCTGAAGTATTAAGTGACGCTGACTCCAATGGAAACACGATTGATCCTTCAGGACCATATGATGGGGTGACAATCACAAATAAACTAAGTGGTGTTTCAGACGTGTCGTTGCAGCGTGCGGGTATCACTCCGGCGACCACTCAAGGTGACGCAATAGCAACTAGTCTTGACGGCGTGTTAGATGGGATTTTGCCAGACGGTATTAAATCAAGCGAAAGTTTGACCCTGACAAGTCATGTTGCCAGTGCAAAAACTAAAGCCGAAGAAGTATTGAAAAAAGGCGGAGACCCCAGCAAACTACTAGCAGCAATTAAAAGAGCAGAAGACGCACTGCAAAAAGTCGATACTCTCGACAACACTGTAGACGTAGCCTTCGCTGAGTTGCAGCAAGCAGGCACAAGAAATGAGGAAAACGGGTCAGTTACTTACAACACCGAATCTGTAAGACAAGTTCTTGCAAAATCTGATTACAACACCCAAGAAGTGATCGACAATCTTTACGACAGGGCTGGCGCTTCTTTACGGAAAGAATTGGTCAAAGCAACAGTCACGATTGATTCATCAATTCCTTTGCCAAGCGGCGCTTTAGATGTGCTTAACGGGGCTCACAGTCAAGATCCAGCAGCGCGGCGTGCTGCATATGACTTGCTTGACGAAATGAGGGTGGCCTCTCAGGGTGAAGCGATTTCCGAATCTGAGCGTAAACAGTTGATTTTGGGCAAAGTAGGTGACGTGACTACTCCTACCAGGTTGCTATTTACCCTTGACCTTGACAGATCAACAAGCAGCCAGCAACGAAAAAAATTCCGTGGAGTTGATCCTCTAAAACTTGTTGAGTCTTTTGCAAGCATATACCGATTTACCAACTACACCACTAAGACAATGAATGATGCAGGAGTCAAAGGTGCTGATTTTGACGTAATACTTGCCGAGGGGTCTCAAGTAACCGAAGAAGCTGTCAAGGTTGGGTCTGAAGGTATGTCTGCAAGTTTGCTCACTAACGTGTTGCAAGGTGTACGTTTTTACAAAACAAACGGAGAATCTGTAGTCACAGACAGAGAACGCAGGGTAAAAAGTTTGTTAGCCACTGACAGGATTTTTATCGAGAGTGTTTTGCTTCTTGCCGAAGAGGCTACGTCCGGCCAAACAATTGATTTCGGTGTTGCAAAAGATGCCCTTCGTCAGTCCAAAGCAAGTGCGGCGCAGGACATGTTTGTGGCTATGCCGCAGATTCCAGATGGTCGCTACTTTCTGACTCGCGGTGACGAAAGTATGTCTGACCCACAGTCGATGCTGTACATCCCGCAAGATTCACCATTCCGCGGGGGCGATGGCAAATTTAACGACGCAGCTCTATCTGACTTCGCCAAGAAAATGCCAAACGCAGATGACTTGGATTCAAATTTGTATTACGACCTGCAACGACCTGTTGTGTCCGACAACCCTGGTCAGTCTAATGTTGTGTACTTTGAAGCGCACCAGCGTGATTCAAACGGTCGCGTTAGCAGAATCGGCACGGATTCGTACATGAAAGTCACCGTCAACGAAGACAACACCGTCACTGTCGAAACTGATGTGCCAAGCACCGAGCTGCCTGAAGAGTTCGGCCACTTGTCCGCGGCTCTCCATATGAGCCCCGAAGGTCGGCCCTACAGGTATCGACCCGAAATGGGCGAGGCGTACATGCAAGATAAAGATCCCACTGGATTCCGCTTGGCGATGTATGAAGAGGCTGCATACACCATGTATCCTGAAGGCACGCCCTTTATGATTAGAACTGCCATTGAAAACTTGGCTGCTCAAGACGGATGGAAGGGTGTTGCAAGCCCAGGAGAAACTGCCTGATGGGTCTCGACTTTTCCAACTTTGACAAATCCACGCCATATGACGTGTTTGGTCCTCAACGTGAACCGTTAGACCAACAGGCTGACGATCCGTATGGACTGCGGGATTTGTACCAAGGCATCGATGCCTCAAACATGGGACCAGGGTACACCCCCGAGTCTCACAGCATGTTCATTAACAACATGACCAAGCGGCGTTTGGTGCAAGGCGACGTGCCACTCGAGGAGACAGAGTTTACCCAGCCAACGCACAACTTCATGCTTCTTCAAGATGGCAGCGAGGTCAAACTTACACCACCCGAAGTAGAACAAGACTTTCAACTGGTTGAGCCTGAAGAACGTGGCTTCTTCGAGTCTGCTTTCACCTCACTTGTAGAACCTTTTGGCAATTTCTCTACTGCCCTAGATGTTATTGACAAGGATTTAGGAGTCGCAACACAAGACTTGTTTGCTGTCCCAGTAGGCGCACTGGTCGAACGGATGGTTTCTGCCAGAGAAGGCGAAGAGGCTGGTCAAAAGGCTGCTCAAGAATTTAAAGACGAGTTTGGGGACAGGTTGGTCGAAAAACGCGACGAAGCCGTGCTACAACGACAAGATTTTTTACAACGCTACCAAAAGCGTGATGGCGAACTGTTTTCCCGAACCCCTGGGTTTATGGTTGATTTGTCTAAGTGGTTTTTAGCGCCCGTGTTGCTGACTGATGTTGCTGCTCGTACATACGCAGACGGAATTAAAGTGGGAGTTGAACAGGACCGTACAACTGCTGCGGGTCTAGCAGCAGTGAACGTCGCATACCACTACGGCATCCTGCGGCTTTTTAAATTTATGGGGGCTCAAGCCCAGCCTCTTCTAGAAAAATTCTTTATTCAAGGCGCAAAAGACATGACCGCCAAAGAAGCTGCCCAGATGATGGTGCAGCTCTCTACTACTGCCGCAAAAAGCGGTGCGTTAGGCGCAACGCTTGAAGTCGGCAACGGAACTTTGCAAGATTTGATTCTTGCAGAAGAGCGAACAGCCGCAACCGCACAACTCTACTTGTCGGAAAATCTACGCGACTCTCCAAAACACTTTGGGGTGTACGCCGCCTTTTCGACAATCCCAATGGCTGTCAAAGCCTACTCAGGCCGGATGCAATACATGAAAGTGCAGCAAGAGCTGCAACGAATGAGAGCCCACTACCGGACACAAGGCCAGCAAGGTGAGATGCTTGATGTCGCCGCGGCCATTTCTGCTCTCGAAAATGTTCAGTCGCAAATTATTCGTGACACCATCATGGCACGTTCACTAACAGATGCATCTTCTTTGTCTGGTAGCCAACTAGCCGCTCTTCGCAACACTTTGGCCAGACAGGCAGGGCTCAAACCTGGTGGGGTTGTAGGGACAGTCCACCGTGCTGAGACCACCTTGCCTGACGGCACTAGGCCGCAAATGTTTGAACGCGGACCTTTGACTGGGTATGAACGACAAGCAGCCAGAGAAGTCATCAGACAACTCGACAAAGAGATCCTCCGGCGTGGACTCCGGCCACAGAGCATGCAGCCAAGGCCAGAGTTGCCACCGTTGGAGACTGCCCAGCTCCCAGCGCCGGTTGGTCAACTGCCGCCTCCAATGCAAGGCACACCGCCGCCTGCAACGTCTATGCCGCCTCCCGGAGCCGTGGGGGGTCTTTCGAGGCCCGTGCCTGTCAGAGAGGCTGGTAGGCCCGATATGGCGGTGTCAGGGACCGTAGAAGGAACGCTGCCTGCAAACATGGCTAGTGGGGCTCCTACACAAGATTTGCCACAGTTTGCGTACTGGAGCCGTCTGAGCCCAGACAGCAGAACCTACTTCCAAGGTGGACCTGAGCCTTCGGTTCCGGGTGAGCCTGCACCGATTGACTCAACTCCTCGGCCTTACACGCCTGAAGAGATCGAGGCGATGCGTCAAAACCCACTCTTGGATGATGAGTTTATTGCAGCAGCAGAAGCAGGGACTGAACTTAAAACGCCTGCTCCCAGAACTCCAAAGCCTTTGACTGCTAAAGCAGAGGGCATTCTTGCTGAAGTCATGATGGACGCAGGAACCAGTGGCCTTGTGCCAGGTGATCCTGCTTTTGACCTGTTGCTTGGCAAAGCAAAAGACATCATTAGGTCTCTGCCTACAACCTCCTTTGGCCAACAGACCAACGTCGTATATGGCAACACACAAATTAGTGTCGAACAACTACGAGACATAAACACCATAAATCTTGCTGATCCAAAATCAGAGTCCGCAGGTTTGCTGCGAGACATCATGCTTGCAGAGTTTGGCGTAGAAGTTGAAGTTACAACTCCTGCTAAAAAGCCCAAGGCCAAGAAACCTGAACCACCCAAGCCTGACGTTGTCAAAGTCTACCGAGGCGGAGAAGTAGATCCTGACAGCGCCCTCACCTACTCAACGGAAACCCTAAGTGAAGCGGAAAAATACGGTGCTGCTACTGAAGGTGCAGTGCAGACTTTTGAACTGGAAAAAAATAAGATTGCATCCGAACAAGTAGTTCTCGACACGTTGGCAGAACTCGGTTTTCCACAAGTAAAACCTGGATCTGAAGAATACGCAGGCGGAATGATCCATGAGTTTTTGGATCCAAATTTCAGAGGGCAGGGCTTTTACCTTGGTGATGGTGTAGATGCACAACTTGCAGAAGCCCTCAAAGAAAAAGGGTTCGATGCATATCGCGCAACTGGAACGAGTGGTGATGGATCTAAAACCAACGTAGAAGAAATTGTAATTACCAACAAAGATGCGTTGCGAAAGCCCGCAGATCCAAAAGAAATCGGCAAAGTTAAAAGAAGACGAGATGCTGGCATCGAACTCAGTGAGTCTGAGTTGCAGCTTCTGGTTGACAACGAATTACCCTTAGACCCACAGCAAGTTACACCAGCAGAACGTCGTGCGTACCGCGCTGGTGTGCGTGAGGCTACCGAAAAGGCTCGCATCGCACGAACCGAACAACTGGAAAAACAACGAGCAGAAGCGACTGAGACCAGGGCGCGCAACCGTGAGCAACGTGAAGAGGCGGCTCTCAAAGCACAGATAAGGCTTGAGGAGCAGAAGGCTCGCAGTGATGCAAGACTTGCAGAACAGAAAGCAAAAACTGCGGAGGTACGACAGGACCGCAAAGACTCTGCGGACGCTTTCACTTTGGTTCGTGGTGAGATTGACAAACTGCTGACTAAGAATGGTTTGTCAACCAAAGAGAATAATTCGATTCGTGGTCGCGTTCTCAGAATGTTGCCCAAGGAAACTGCAACTGCTGACAAGGTCTTAGAAAAGGGAATCGAAGCAGTTCAGAAAACCGCGATATTGGTTGAGACAGAACTGTGGAAGGTGAATACCAAGGACTGGGCGGAAGCCGTTGGTAAAGTTCAAAAGGAAGAAATCCACCCTGACCTTGTACCGCTGTTTGAACAAGCCATGTTTGGCAACCGGATCAACCCGTTGTCTACCAATGTCAAAAATTCTGCCGAAGACACTATGAAGTGGGCTCGAGACAACGGAAAGACTGGCGACGAGCGTCTTGATGCTTCGTTTGATCAGGCACGGAACGCATATCTTAACTCTCAGCCTGACGTTGACTTGTTGGCACTTGACCCTAAACAACAGCCTCTTGATGTACTGCACTCAAATCGAATTGCAAAGATCGAAGCCGCTGAACAAATTGACGACCTGCTAGCCGTCAACAAAGAACTTCAAGAAGCAGAAGCGGCCAAAAAGGTTGCAGAGGACACACGGCGCGATTTGAGAATTACAAGTGAAATCCGCACTTCGCCCCTCAAAGACAGAAAAGTAGACACTGAAACTGGCGAGGTCGGCGGTGATCTAGTAGGCGGATTGGGGCTGCGAGATATGTCCCCACAAGACTTGGCAATCCGTATGGCTGGAGAAGAAAGCGAGATTGCCCAAACTGTCAATGGATTTATCGTGGCATCGAGCGGTGTTAGAGGTCGCCAACGCGACGATGGAAGAGCGTTTGTAGAGTTTGCAGACACAGCCGGTTTCCCGATAGAACGTCTCGCTGAGTACCACCCCTCATACCAACCTGGGCTTTTGGGCTCACTTGTTAATGGATTCAGGCAAACTCGGTCTATAGGTCTCAACTTTGAAAACGAACGGGTTGTGATGAACCCAATGGAGTTGGTCCACCTTTACACAACTATTCGGGATCAAAGCGGTTTTCGGGAAATCATTGTCAATGGCGCTCCAATCGAGATTGTGCGTAAGGGTCAGACCATTAAATCAGTGGAATTGACTTCCAACGACGTGGCGGTAATTGTCGAACAGATGAACATTCTTGAGCAGTTAGGTCTTAAGCCACGCGAGCTGTCAGACTTCTTGCTTTCAATGAGTGATGAAACCAGCCAGATGCACGAAGTCAGGGTTGCTGCGGGACAAAGACTTGAGCAGTCTGAGCTGGGGTTGACTTTCTTCCCACGACGGCGTGGCGACATTCTTGGTGATGGCAAAAGAAGGACTCAACAGGACGTACAGCAAGAACTTACAAATGGAGGACAAAGTCTTACTGATCTTTCAAGCACGCAGGCACAACGCTCTGGCACAAAGAAAAGGGGCATCGTAATTACGGACGGCCTGTCCTTTATCTCACGCCGTGCGACTGAGAACTATGTCCATCACGAGATGGCTCCAAATGCAAATGTGTTGTATGGGCTGTTTAACAGTCGTAGCAGCAGCTCAACAAGACGTGCAATGGATGGCAAAAAAGGTGGATCTCGGTATGCCGACAACATGGCGAATCAGGTTGTAGGCGAGGTTGCAGATGTCTTGGGATACCGAATCGGCGGCGACACTCCATACTTGTCTGAGATTCTGCGTAGCCTAAACCGTGGAGTTAGCGCTACACGTCTTGTCAGCCCAACGACGGCAGTCAAGCAGGCAGGTTCATACCCACTGGCTTTTGGTGATCAACCTGGGCTCATCCCTAGTAGATACAAAAATTCGACGTATGCAAATCCGTTCACGGGTGGTGTTCCCGAGGCCGGGCGTGCTTTGTTCGTTAACTCGCAAAACGAGACGTACGAACGGATGATTAATGGATCAGGCTTGCTTTGGGCTCGCTTCAGCCAGAACACTCTGAACGTGGGAGTCGGTTACGACGCTGGCGCATCTACAACATCGGCTTATGTGAATGACGTGGAGTTGACAGAGGCAGCGCTTGCAATGATGCGTAGTGTTGACCGTCACACTATTGTGCAAATCTGGAGCAGTGCTGAACAGTGGACTCTGGATTCCCTTGTTACTTACGCCGAGACCGGTGACAAAAGTGCTGCTGTTGGCCATTTCGGGATGGATCAATCTGGAACCTTTGATCGGCTTTTGAATGACCTTGGGGCTAGAGGTATTGAAATTACACCATCCGGAATACGCCGTAACGGTCGCCAAATCCTAGAACATCCTCTGTTCCAATCTGCGACCAACGAACGCGCGTTGCCCACGATTTCAAAAACCCAGCCGATGCCAAACCCAGTCTCAGCATCACCTAGTCTTTTCAATGCACGGATGAATCCAGCGATTCAAATGATGATGCCGTTTCGTGCCGCGCTCACCAAGATGTACAGTCAACTAATGTCCAACCCGACAAGTCTGAACAACATCAAAAATGTACTTACGGCTGCGTTTACTACTGTTGCAATGGCAACCATTTTCAAACGTCTAGTCGATGAAAGTATGAACCAGGCTAAAAAGTTGGGGGGTATTCCAATTCCTGAAGACGAGGAAGTTGATTGGAACCCGCGAACGATTGCTGGCGAGCTGGTGGTGGGAGTTGTTGAAACAGGAGGCGCAATGGTCCCAGGTATACCGGGGGCATTGATGAACGCACCGGGAACTCTCAGGTCAGGCACAATCGATGTCCTAGAAGACGCGGAATTGATTCCTCAAGGCGCAATTCGTGACTACGGTCGGTCTGAAAAACCAGCCCAGGCTTTCTTGGAACTTGTTTCTGACCTGCCAGAAGATGCCGTGCAGATTTTGCGCAAAGCCATGAGAGGTGAAAAAATCTCTGACAAAGAAGGGCTTGATCTTGCGGTCGCTACAGCTCTCCTTTTGATGTCTGTTGGCAACAAAAGCACCAAAGAAGTTGCCACCACCGCACTACAGGCTAATAACTTGTGGAATTCGCTGATCCGAACTCGGTATCCTGAAGTATCAGTTGGCGATATGACAGAAGAGGATTTCAAACGAGCAACCGATGATTTTATGGATGAGATTAGAAAAGAAATCCGACGCTATGAAAACGATAAGAAGAAGGACTTGCCCAAATGACCCTAAGCACCTCAACTAACACGGTTCAATACACGGCTACTTCTAGCCAAACTGATTTCACAATCCCCTACAAGTTTTTTGAGGACAGTGATATCAAAGTGCTGCACGACCAAAGCGGTACAGAGACGCTGATTACCACTGGCTTTTCAATCGTTGACAAGACAGATACTGGTGCAACCCTTCGCTTTGATGCTGGCTTGAACTCGGGGACCAAGGTACGCATCAACCGTATCGTGCCAGAAACCCAGACTTTGGACTTGTCTGCGACGGGAGTGTTTCCTGCTGAATCTGTTGAGACATCACTAGACCGTCTCGCAGCTCAGATGCAGCAGGCACTTGGTAGAAACACCACCGACGGCACGACAATGGACGCTGAGAGCCTGCGGATTGTCAACGTTACGGATGGTTCAGCCTCTGGCGATGCCATCAACAAGTCACAGTTAGACGCAATCACGACCCGAGTTTTGGCTGTTGAGCAGGCTGCGAACATCGGAGAAGGCAGCAGTCTGAACGTGCCAAGCCCTAGTGGCCAAGCAAACAACAACATGCTCATTGTGACCTCTAACGCATACGCGGTTGCTACCCCGACCACAGTACGCGCAAACATGAGCCTGGCAACGTCAGACAACGTGACGTTTGCCAACATTACCGGCACTGACTTGACCTGTAATGGCAATGTGGTTCTTGGAAACGGGACTGGTCCCAAGACCGTAACCGTCAACGACGACCTTATTGTTGCCGGTGGTCAGATTAAATCCACGGCATCTGGCAACAAGATCGGTGTAAACATCGACCACGCTAGTGCTGACGGCTCAGTCCACATCATTCATCACTCAGCAGGAGCTGTTACTGGGGCGACTGCAAACGCTGCTGGCGACACTTTGGTGATTGAAGAAGACGATACCAACGCTGGCATGTCAATTTTGAGCCCTGAGCCAGCATCCGCGACACAGTTTGGCAACATCTATTTTGGCAGCCCTCTTGATAACAACATGGGCGGAATTGTCTACAGCCATAAGCAGAACCCAGGATCTGGCAACGGCACTGATGATGCCTTGACTGTCCGTGTTGGCGGCAGCAGTTATGCGACTTTCAACAAAAACGGATCTAGTACCGCCACTCTGGACTTTGGTCAATCAACCAGAATTACAGGCCTGGCAGAACCATCAGCAAGCACGGATGCCGCGACACTAAACACCGTCCAACAGTTGGCTGGTTTTCGGGTCGCAGAGTTCGCTTTGTTTGGTGTAATTGCTCCGGGTGGACCGGGGTCAAGGGTTGTTAGTGCCTTGGAAATTTCTAATAATGTCGGCGGGGGTGCAGATTCATACAACGTATTCTTGAACTCTACAAGTTGGATTACAGTTGATCCGTCCAACAACAAGTTTACCTTGCAGCCTGGCACTTACAAGTTCGACTGCACTGGCGGTCTACTCATTGGTGACGCGACAGATTTTGGAGATGGACCCACTTTCATCCAAGAAATCGGTCCATTTTTAGCATCTAGTGCTAGTGGCGGTGCAACTGGCGGATCAGGTGCAATCACCGCCGTGCCGAATGTCATAATTGATGACGGGGGCCATTCGTTGACACCACGCGAAGGTATGCGTCAAAACTCGTCGGGTTTGTCTGCACCTGCAAACGGCAGGAATGTGCTTGAAGGATTTGCCCTTGGTATTCAAGGACAAAACGGCACGGGTCGTAGTGTGATTGGAATTTCTGGTGTTTGCACTTTTGCAGGCACACAAGCAGTCTTTCCGCGTCATATTTACCAAGACCCTTCGAGCAGTTCTAACACTGGTCTTTGTGTTGGATATAAGTTGATTGTGACAAAACTGGACGGCAATGTCTGATGAGTGAAGCATCTGCACGGGCTCTAGAACTTCTTGAAGAACTTGAGAAGATCAACAAGACGACTCGCATCGAAGTCGAATATGGAGAACTTGCATCTAAAGGCTCTGAAGGTGGACCTTACGACTGGCAGGCTGAGTGGCACAACCAAGGCACATCCAACCCAGAACGTGCCATTATTGCCGGTAACCGTACCGGAAAGACCAGGACCGCTGCTGCCGAGGTGGCCATTCATTTGACAGGCATGTACCCAGATTGGTGGGAAGGCAGGAGGTTTGACACCTGTACGTCTTGGATTGTCGCTGGCCCTACCAATGAGCTGACACGAGATGTCTGCCAATTTGCTCTAGTAGGCGGCATGATCGAAGGTACAAAAGAGCCGGACGGCACTGGCTGGATCCCCAAAAGATGTATTGGAGATGTCAACTTTAGGCAATGCGGTGTGCAAAATGTAATCGACACCGTCAAAGTCAAACACATATCTGGGGGCTGGTCAGAACTTGCTTTTAAATCTTATGAGCAGGGGAATATCAAGTTTCAAGGTGTGTCACGCCATGGGGTCTGGCTTGACGAAGAACCCACTGACCAGATGATTTTTACTGAAGCCCAAACTCGTACCATCGATAAGAAAGGAATGGTCCTATTTACCCGTACTCCATTGTTCGGTATGTCAGATGTTATTCGTCACTTTGTGGATGGTGGACCTGGCATCTACTACGCGACGGCTACATGGCAAGACGCTCCGCACCTAGACGAAGGAGAAAGAGAACGACTTCTCAAATCCTTCCCGGAACACGAACGAGAAACACGGGCAAAAGGCGTTCCCATGATGGGTTCGGGTGGGGTATACCCAGTACCCGACGAAGAGATCCAATGCGATCCTTTTCCTATTCCAAGCCACTTCCGGCGCATTTGCGGAATCGACTTCGGAATCGACCACCCAGCCGCGGCTGCTTGGATCGCGTACGACGCGGACAGCGACATCGTATATGTCACGGATTGCTACCGAAAATCAAATGAGACTGCTGCATACCACGGCCACGCGATTTGCTCGCGGGGTGACTGGATTCCGGTAGCCTGGCCCCATGACGGCATGATCCGCGACAAGGGTGGTGGCGAAGCCCTCAAAGACCAGTACGAGAACCACGGGGTCAACATGCTGCCATTCTCAGCACGGTACGACGACTACAAAGGCGGTGGCCAGGCTCGAGAACCAATGACCATGGAAATCCTGGAACGTATGCGTACCGGCAGATTTCGCGTGTTCCGCAACCTCACGGACTGGTTTGAAGAAAAAAGAATGTTGCACCGCAAGGACGGGAAAATCGTAGCAGAACGTGATGATATCGAATCCGCAACCCGTTACGCAGTTATGATGCTCAGGCATTCGCAATCAGAAGGCGAATTTGATATGCCCATGCAAGAGCGGGTAGACAATTATGACTACGACCCACTAGAGGAATTCCACAGATGATTGAACCCGTACTTGCATTCATTGACCCATTTTCCCTGTTTGTCATTAGCGCTCTCTCTGCTGGCACAACTTACGTTGTAAACGAACTTGCCGAAAACGAGGCTGAGAAAGAAGCAGCACGCCTTCAGGCTGAACTTGAAGAGCAGCAACGTCAAGCCTTGCTACAAGAGGGTGCAGCAGAAAAGTACCTGCAATCGATTCGCGATCAACAACGTCGTGCTGGAGCGGCAGCAGCAGGTGGGTATAGCACTGAAGGGTCTCTCCTGGGCGGTGAAGAATCTGAAGGAGGGCTTCTCCAATGACGCTTGGTAACCAAATCATCTCAAGGTTTGAAAAGGCAAAAAGCCACCGTTCAAACTGGGACCACCATTGGCAAGAGGTGGCTGATCTGACCTTGCCCACGAGACAGTTCTCCTACGAATTCAGTTCAGGGGAAATGCGTCGGAACAAGATTTTTAACGACACTGCTCCTAATGCAGCCCAAAGCCTTGCTGCTGCACTCTCCGGGATGCTGACAAACACCAGTGTTCGTTGGTTTGGCCTGACTGCCAGCAATGCACGGCTGGCACAGCGCGAAGACATCAAACGATATCTCCATGAGTCAACAACGCTTATGTTGGAGTATTTTGACTCTAACCGCAGTCAGTTTGCTGTGGCTTCTCATGAGTTGTATCTGGATCTTGTTTCCTTTGGTACGGCTGTCATGTATCTCAATCAAGAGGGTGACGACCTAGTCTTCCAAACACGGCAGCTCGCCAACTTCTACATCATGGAGAACGAGGCGGGCAAGGTCACAGAGTGCTACCGAAACTTCCGCATGTCGTTGCGGGACGCAATGGATGTGTTTGGCGACGAACTGCCCGAAGACATCCTGCGAATGTCAGACCCTAACTCCGGGTCTTACAACCCCGACACGGAAATTGAATTTGTACACGCTATTTACAAGCGCCAAGAGCGGGATCCATACAAGATGGATTTCACTAACAAACCGTTTGCCAGCATGTATGTAGAGGTCTCTACCAAAGAGGTTGTACGAGAGGGTGGCTTTGACCGCATGCCTTACCTTGTGCCTCGGTGGTCTAAGGCAGCAGAGGAGATGTATGGGCGTGGTCCAGCCATGCATGTGCTTCCCGGCATCAAGGTGGCTAATGCAATGTCGCGGACATTGTTGGAAGCTGCTGAACTGGCCATTAGACCGCCTCTGCTGGTTCCTGCTAACAGTATTGAAGGTCCGATCCGCACGTCCCCAGGTTCAATTCTGTACTACCGTTCAGGACAAAGAGAGATTCCGCAGCCGTTGGTTTCGGGTGCTAACCCTGCTATTGGTCAAAGCCTTCTTGACAAGCAAGAAGCCCGAATCGAACAGGCATTCTTTTTGGACAAACTGACGTTGCCAATGAACGACCGCATGACGGCCACAGAGATCATTGAGCGTCGGCAGCAAGGTTTGATGTCCGCTGCACCTGTCCTTTCGAGGCTCTACGCTGAGTGGCTCAACCCAATCGTTGAGGGTACTTACAGTTGGATGCGGTCCAGTGGCATGCTGCCGCCACCACCAGAAGACTTGAAGGGTTCAGGCATGGGTATCGAGTATCGATCTCCGATGGCCAGCTCCAAGCGGTCAGCAGAATCTCAAGCGTTCCTGCAAAGCCTGCAAGTCGTACTTCCGCTCTTGCAAGCCAACCCGCAGGTGCTAGACAACATCAATGCTGACCAAGCAGTTCGATCCATTATGTTCAACAATGGCGTGAATCCCGATTTGCTGCGGCCTGAAGAAGAAGTACAAGCGATGCGACAAGGCCGCCAGCAACAACAGGCCCAGGCCATGCAAGCCCAGGCCGTACAACAACAAGCGATGGCGGCACGAAACACCGCTGCCGCAGCAAAGGATTTAGGTAGTGTCCGACAACAGCAGTAAAGTTACAGATGCTTATCGCCGCCTCTTCGCTTCCGAGGACGGGGCAGTCGTGTTCCAAGACTTGTGTCAACGAACAGGATTTTTAAACTCTGGTATTGGCAGCGATTCCCAAGACACCGCATATCGTGCGGGTTTGAGGGACGCATTCGCGTATATTCTTGATCGGGTGCAGCCAGAAGGCCGTCTTCTTGCAAACCCCTCTACTTCTGACTCGTATGATCCACTTGGATTTTGAGGATAAATCATGGCTCTTGGAACAACAACCGCAGCAGCAGTGGCAATCAACGACCGATCTGAGGTCTCCCGCCCCTGCCAACTTACTTCTTTCTGGCAAGTCATCAATGACGACGCTAAATCTCAGGACAACTCTGGTACGCCAAACCCGTACTCTGACTCTCTGAGCAGCACCCCCGTCATTATGACCATTCCATACGGCACTACTCTACGCCTTGCTGCCCGATATACGGACAGTGGCTCGATGAGTACAGATCCAGTGGTGCAAGTCTTTGGCCGGTCAGTCAACCCCGCTGGTCAGCAAGACAATACTGAGACCACCAACACGGGTACAGTCGGAGCGTGGCAGCAGATCGTTAACAAGGCTGGTAACCTTGATATCACCCTCTCTGATGCTTCTACTGATATCAGTGATGGATCCTTCGAGTACACCCTTTCAGACCTAGACGCTCACAGTTTTGATCTTGACGGCAACAACCAGGTTTTAGTCCTGGTTAAAACCGCAGCCGTTGGTCCTACCGATGTCGATGTTCTCGGCAAGGTCATCTGATGAGCAACGTCGTAAAGCTGTCGAACCGAGACTGGGGCGGTATTCTGTGTACCACAGTCCTGCTCGTTGTTGGCCTTTACGGCATTCTCAATAAGCAGCAGGAAAAGATCAATGAACTCAATGTTACGCAGGCTGTTACGGTTTCTCAGTTGGAAACGATTACCCGGATGCAAGAACGGATTTTGTCCCGGCTCGAGAAGTTGGAGCTGCAGTGAGGACGGACCTTGTTGTTACCGTTCCGTTCTTACTCTCATCTTCTTGCCAGCGGCAATCATTGCCTTTGCCATCATCGCACTTTGCGTTGCCGGATGTAGCACAAGTCGATCCAGCTTTGAGTCCCCTTGTGTGGCTTGGGAGCATCGGCATACTGGGTGGGTTGGTTCTAATGACGGTCAGCAGAATGCTTATGCTCCCCCTGCGGGGGCAGTTGCCCTTCTTAGTGGGCATCGGGATGGTCCTTCTGACCTACACGATTCAGAAGTACGATCAAGTCCTTATACTGCCAGCAGCGATCACCAGTGGTCTGCTGGCAGCGTTAGCAGTCTTTCTCTCTTTCAAGAAGTTAAGGAAAACCATATGTCAGACATCGGAACCGTCATTGCCGTCGTCCTCTCCTCCTACATCTTTGGAGCAGCAACCGGACGATACGCTTGGGACTGGCTCAAGTCACGCGGACAAAAGTGGTGACAACCGCTAAGTTCCTGGCCTTTTCTTGCGTACACAGCCCGTATACAAGCGAGGCTGGAAAGTCTTGGCTACTCAGTAAAATTCAAGAACATCAGCCCACGCACTTAGTGTGTTTGGGCGATTTGTTTGATGGGGAGGCTGCTTCTGTTCATCCTTCTGAGGCACACCACGATCTCTACGAAGAGTATCAAATTGCGCATGCTTTTCTTACTGACTGTAGAGACCAGACATACGACCCCACTTGCGTGTGGACCTTGGGCAATCATGACGACAACATTCAGAAGCCAGACCCGCGAAGAGTGCCAGCAGGACTGAGGTCATTAGTCCACTGGAACGACCACGCTGTGTTTGGAGAAGAGTTTCGGCGTTGGGCTCAATACCCCTACCAAAAGTCTGCTAAATGCGTTTACAACTTAGGGCAAGTCCAGTTCTTTCACGGGTTTGACGCAGGCGTGAACAGTGACGAGCTGGAGGGTTTGCAAGTCAACTACGCGACTGGAGCCCACTCATGGCGACTGTCAGTGCGTGGACACACACATAGGCCAGTCAACGTTACCCAGGCCAAAAGGTCTGCTAAGGTTCTCTTGCCGCATTTCTTTGCTAACGCTGGAACCATAGGATTTGGGGACAAACAACCTGAGTACATGTCAAGAAAGGATGTCACCCAATGGGGAGCAGCAATCGTAGTGGGCGAAGTAAACCTGGGAAAAAGAGTCAGCAGGATGACTGCACCAGAGTGGGATGCAACAGTCGAGCGGAGATAAGACCTGCTCTGGTTCAATGGGTTGACTCATGCGAACCAGTCCCAAATGCAGAAGTAGAGAAAAACGATCTTCCAGAGCCACAGGAAATCTGGCAGTGCGGACTCATTGTCCACGAAGACGATGACTGCCTGGTCGTTGCCGGGGCTATGAAGCCAGATTTAGACACCCTTGATTATGTAATCGCCATACCCAAAGTTGCCGTCGTAGCAATTTACGAACTCAAATCAAATGTAATCTCTTGGTAACTGCTTCAAGCCAGGCATGACGTAAGAGGCATAAAGCCGAATTGCATTCAAACTACTGGCGGTTGACATATCAGCGCCCGTAAATTTAATCACGATTGCGGTATCTGCCGAAAGCTGGTAACCGGCCATCGCTGGCAGCACGCTAATCATAGACTTGGTAGAGCCAGAGTTGAAACTTTGTGCCGACAAGTAGCGGTCATCGTCACCAGAATCACCGATCTGTAGGTTGATTCCAGCTCCAAAACCATCACAGGTTAGCACCATGTCCATCAGAATTGCCTTGTTTGGCAAAGTGAACATGGTCAATGTGTCGTTTGCATCTTCAGTTCCATCCGGTGTGAAATGCGCGTACGCTGACAACAAAGGCGTTTTTTCAGCACCCAGTGTGATTGGGTCAGACTTAGCAGCCTTTCCAGCAACCAGTGTCGAGTTAAAGTTGGCCATTACTTCCTCTTTCTAGGCTTCATGCCTTTTTTCTTCATGTTGATTGCGGCTGCCGCCTGTTGGCGACGACGAGCTGGCTTGGCCTTGCCACTTGCTTTGGGTTTACCGTACATTTTGCATCCTTTTCCGTGCAATTTAACACCTCCAGCGTCTACGAGCAGCGCAGATACGCTTCTTCGGAGTTTTTGAGCAACTGATGTTGTGCATCTTCATCTGACCTGCGGATCGAGAGCAGTAAGACTTACGTCGCTTGGCGCGAGACCCAGTTGGCTTCTTCTCAGTTACCGCAGTCTTAAGTTTGGAGCCAGGGTTTCGCCGCCGGTAGGCAGCAACACCCTTTTTCGTCATGCCTGCACCCTTTGAGGCGGGCCGTTTATGGCCACTCTTGACAGACATGCCCTTCATTGTGCCTTTTTTCTTTGCCATTACTTGCCCTTTTTCTTCCAAGAAATACGGCCTGGCCCTTTTTTACGCTTGGCAGCAGAAGTGCATTGTGATTTTGTTGGCCTACAGGCTGGATAAGGACGGTTTTTGTCCTTTTTACCGCTTCTGCCACAAGGCTTGCCGGTTTTGCAGTCAATCCAACCCTTGCCCTTGTTCTGACTGAACCATTTACGGAGGCCACCAGATGTCGATGATTTTTTAGCCACGTTTACGCCTCTCAAGCAAATTTAAACCGAATGTGCCTAACCACAAAGCACCTGGTGACGGTACTACGACCGATTCATCCCAAGAGGTTACACCAAAAAGCACAGAATCTACGGCTTCTCTTCTTGTGTAGAAATCAACCGTCAAAAGTGGGGGTACATAAGCAAACAAATCCTCTACCCTTGTAGCGGGCCGAGGATCGTCTGTGCGGGGTTTTGGAGGTTTAGGCGATGTCGGAGCCACTGCGACCACATCGGGCTCTACAGAGGCTTCTACGACCCCTAGATCGGAAATGATTTCAGAAGTGCTGAAGGCGGCTTCTAGTGCTTCTTGACCCAAGACAGTTCCCATGCAGGTCAAGGCAAGCTGGAGACGGTGCGATTTCGCCTCCAACGCCTTGTTTCGCTGCTGGCAGTCGGCAAGACAGTTTTCAGCCTGCTTCTCTCTCTTCTCGCACTTCGGGCAAGTCATTACTTCCGCTTTTTCTTGCTTTTGTTCCCGTAATTGGCAGCACCAACCTTGCGGCACTGCACAATGCGACCAGAGGCATACGCAGATGGGAAGACCTTGGCCTTCGCTTTCACCTTGCGGTAGCACGCATCCTTCTTGCCCTTTTTCTTTTTAGCCACGGGAGCCTTTCTTTCTGTTGGAGGTGCGAGAAACAGCACGCAAATTTTTACGACCGTTGCCTCCACCCTTGCTCAGAGGACGCTTGTGGTCAACTTCGCGAGGATCCCCCTTCTTCAAGCCCAGTTTACGACGGGCCTGCTTTCTTTTCACGCGGTTTTTAATCTGTTTTGGCTTACCGTGGTACGAATCGTACTCTTTGCGGTAATTACGTTTGGCTGCCATTACACGCCCTCCATGATGCTCTCAGAGCGGGTCACAAAAAGCGGGCCGCCAGTCATGCTAGTCAAGCACTCAATGTTGTACATGTAGAACTCAATGGCCTCTTCCCTGCTCATTTCATCGCGATTGATCAACAGTTGAATGATCTTCTCACGGTCATAAACCAGGACAGTACGCCCGCAGCCACCAGGTCCAATTGAAAGCCCCATAATGCAGGACTGCAAGCCGTCAAGAGTCATTACCTCTTCGCTCAGCTCGGCTACCAGATCAATTGTCAGTTTTATCGCTGCTTTGTTCGGCTTCGGCATTCTCGGACTCCAACTGTTTCATTTGGAAGATACTCATCAATTCAGGATGGCGAGCAACTAATCCTGCTAATTCACTACGCACTTGCTCGGCTGTGCGTTCCGCAGAACCTTTGTGTTCAACTGTAACAGTCGGCTTGCCTTCTAGGCGGTCAACAATCCGATCAAAGTCGCGACCAGGTTCTGAATCAGAGCCAGCCGCAAACACGTTGCCATGCTTGTCCTTGACGTACCGACGAGGATCACGGCACGCGGACAGCACTCGACGGGCCGCAATCAGGGTGGCCGGAGATTGCTCAGGGTCTTGGCAAATTTTTTCAAGGTCGTCAACCGTAAATCGAGGCTTGCCCTCAACGTTGATGTGCAATAGCCGGTTCAGCTCGCTTGTTACATGCTGCCGACCCCTCGGATGGCTTAGGGCCGCAAGAGGAGCCTCCCCTTTGGCGTAACGACGCAACGCTGGATACTTGGGATCGTGCGGGTAGTCAGGCATGTAGACAGTATACGAGTCGGTAACTGAAAGTTCGCTGGAACACGGACGGGTAACCTCTGCCGCATCGAGCCATACCGCTGGGGGGCTACCCCCCCTCGAGCTGCCGCAAGTTTTTTTCCTGGCCGCCGCGGATCGTTGCACAGTTTGCAACCCCCTCCCCCCCGCAGCCGCCCGCCGCCCGCGACCGTGATGCAGCCGCCACGCCCGCGAACCACCGCCGCCCCCGTCGGCAACCGCGAAGCCATGCCCCACACCCGGATGAAGTACAGCCCCGCCCGCGTACCCCGCGCCACTATCGCCGCCATGCCCAAAGCCACCGCCACCAGCACCACCGCCACCACCGCCGACCGCCGGACCCAGCCCACCGCGGCGAGCCGCCACGAGCCGAACCGCCAACGCAAACCACGCCCGCGCCACCATCCCACCGCGCCCGCATGCCCAAGCCAAGACAACGCGCAGACGCTCGCCCGTACTATCGCCAGACATACAGAAGACGCGCACCCGCGGGCGCTCCACTCATGCAGCAGAACCACAAGTATGGACCGAAGACGCACCCAGCCGAGCCGGTACGGATTTCAGCTCATCACCCAGGTCTCACCAAAAAATGCACGCGAACCCTTGCAATAGAAGAAGAGCCCGAGTACCATGGACCACATAGCGGGAAAGACCCGCAGAACTGGAGTAAACATGACCAACCCAACCCAAACCGAACTTGATGAGATTTCCAATACTATCGCCCTTCGCATGATGGAATTAGACCGCCGCGTAGGCATGCCCGAGATGGATCGCCTCGTTGACACCATGGAGAACCTTGCACACGTCGAGCAGGAGAATGGCGATTATCCTGCGTCGTTCATTGTGGACCTACACACCGTTACCCGGATCATCAAGCAGGTCCAAGACCAATACAACGAGGAAACGCTTCGCCGCATCGGCGACAAATCACGCGAAAAGGTACGCGAACACCTCCAGCACCGCCTGACGGAGCATCGGGACATGGTCCGACAAGCGAACAAGTAAACCCCCCAACGTCCTCCCTCCTGAGCCCGCCGCAATCCACCCGCGGCGGGCTCTTTGCGTTTCGCCTTGCAGCACTATCGCCAACGGTGTACCATGGACCACACAGCGGGAGAGCCCCGCAGAACTGGAGTAAAAATGAACACCGCACCCCGAATGCAACTCGAGCGACTCAAGCGCCTCGAGCAGATCAATGCCCGGCAATGCCAAAACGCCACGGACAAAGCGACCGCATCGCTGATGCACCACAAGGCGAAACAGGTTAGCCGTCAAATCGCCAAACTTGAGCGCGGCGGGAAGGATTAAACATGGTTGACGAGATCACATGGGAAAACGTCCCAAACGACGCACGCATCATCCGCACCGAGGAAGAAATCGAACGTGGAGAGTTTCACGCTTTCCTGTGGGTAAACTTCCCCCCCGGCATGAACCAATGGTACTCGAATACGGACGGTTGCGACCACCTGAACGGACCTTACACAACACTCGCAGAAGCACGCCGGGACATGCTCGGACTACCTGAACACCACACCCACCCAAAAGAACTGGAGAAAGAAATGCCTGAAGAATTCGAATTGTACGGAAAGACGCTTCCCAACTTGCTGCACCCCACCAAAGCCAAAGACCCGCAACAAAAATCGCTTGCCAAGCATTTAATCGGGTCCAAGATCGTCGGCTTAGTTCTATGCCCGGACGATGACGAATACGGAACCGGCGACGATGTCGCCACCTTGATGCTTCAAGCGCCCGACGGACTCATTTACCCCCTCGAGGCTTGGAGAGATCCAGAACAAAACGGACCCGGATCTATGGTTATCACTTACGACCACGAGGGAGACGTGAGCCACTGGCACATCGGCGGAAGATAACGCCGCACACTATCGCCTTCAGTTTGGAGCCCGCCGCAATCCACCCGCGGCGGGCTCTTTTAGTTTCGCCCCGCCCAACTCCAGGGCGCACGCCAGCGGAGCCCAGAGCCCCAGCAGCGCCCGCACGACCGGCACAACCGGAACAACCCGCAGCGACCACCGAAGACCCAAGACGACTACGCCACGCAGCCGATACAGTAAGAAGCCCAGCGGGAGAGCCCCGCGGGACTGGAGTACCCACGATGCAACTATCACAACACGCCGCGAGCGCCTTGCTCGCCTTCACCCTTGGGGCAGCCATTGCCGCCAACACACGACCAAAGCCCCAACAAAGCCCGCCGCAGGCAAACCCGCCGCTACAGCTTGATGCCAGGGCGACGGCCAGGGCAACGGCCAAAACCCCCCCAGCAGCGCCCAAAGCCACAACCCCCCGCGCAGCTCATGCCCCAAGCCCGTACCGCTCGCCCGTAGAATGGACGATCCACCAACTGGAGAGCAGCGGGAGACTCGGACCCATCAGCCACGACGGAGGCGATGGACTCGGCCCCCTTGCCATACACCGCGGCGCATGGCAAGACGCACAAGAACACCTTGGAACACCCGAGCGCCCGTATCACCTTGCCGCAGACCTTGCCGAAAGCCTCCGCGCCCTACGGGGATACGTTGACCGCTACGGAGCAGAGACCCCCGCGGAGATATTCGGGCTTTGGAACGCAGGACCACGCCACGCCCAGAAGACCGGGACCGCCGCCCGGAACAAGAACCGATATATCGGGCGCGGACTTGCAATCCTGAAGCGCTGCCCCTTACAATGACCCCAGCGGGAGAGCCCCGCAGAACTGGAGAATCACATGCTCGAAAAAATCATCAGCCGCGACGGACGACACCCAAGCGTAACCCTGCTTTGGATCTATTTGCCCACTATCAGCCGTGAAGTATTGATTGACCCAGCAGACCGCGAAGAGGGAAAAATCCGCTTTGACGTATGCAGCCGGGACTTCACCAAGAGCCACGGCACGCAAGAAGTGAGCGCCGCCGCTTGGGACGAACACGGCCCCGAAAGCCTCGATCCAATAATGCTGGCAATGTGACCGCCAACTATCGCCCCACACCGGAGCCCGCCGCAATCCACCCGCGGCGGGCTCTTTTCGTTTCGCCCTGAAACGACAGCGGGCGACCCCCGAAGGAGCCGCCCGCACATCAACCCGCCGCAGCAGGATCAGAAATACAAACTGAGAACCGGCGAAAGGGACTCCATACCCTCAAAAGTGTATCGGTCGCTGCCCTCCAGAACCAACGCCGCCGCGTACGCCACATCGGCGGGGGTTACAATCTCGCCCGCTTCCCACAAATCGGACCACTCCGACGAATCAGGAAGATCATTCACACCCAACCCAATCTCATCCTCGAGCATTGCACTCACCAACCCGCGGAAACTGTAAACCTTGCCCTCAGTTGGAACCAGCGGCATCGTCCTATAGCAGGACTTGACCAACCGCCGCCGGAGAGAGGGCGAGAAGTTGCGCCCTCTATCACTCACATCCCGCGGGAGATCCAAGACCCCAGAACAATCGTACAAAGGAAGGTGGGACATATGGTTCTCAAACTGTTCGAACGTCCAAGGATCCGACCGCACCGGGATACGCTGCAACGGCTCGGTAGGGTAAACGTCAAAAGTACAATCGGGATCGGTCAAACCAAACGAATCTAGGAGCAGGTGCGCGTCTGTAATATGCTCGCCCTCTCCCACGATCAATTTCCCGAAAGCCATACCCGACACACGACACCATCGGAAATGCCCAGCCACCTCGGGAGTCTGAGCGAACCGAATGCCCGCCTTCATTGCATGCGCGACATACTCGGCAGGGATTCCAAACCACCCAAAGCCAACGCCACCGGGGGACGGGGGACCGAAAAAGGAGATCCCAGACCGGACCACGTCCATGGGCTCCGAAAATGGGGAACATTCGATACGAGAATCATTCATTGTAAAAACTCCAGTTTGGCACTATTGCCGCGCCAAGTGTACCACGGAACAGTAGAAGATGTTATAACGCCGTCGGGCATGGAGCCCAGGATTTTACGAATCTACGACTTGGAGACCAAAACGATGCAATTAGCCGTACTGAACAACAAACCAGCTCTAGGCAGCTTTGGCAAAGGTTGCCCCGGATCGGTGGCGCTCAACTTTGGACGCAGCGGGGGCAAACACTGCGCCACCGCTTGCCCCTATCACCCAAACAGCAGCAGCCCGCACGCCTCACCCAAAACCGCCCGATGCTATGCCGCCACGCTTGAGGCGAGCCCCAGACGGAGAAACCTCGCCGCCAAACTGGACCGGCACGAAGACGAAACGCCCGCCGCTATCGCAGCCAAAGCAGAGCGGGAAATCCTCGCCATGGACATACTCGGCAACCGCCCGCCATGGTTCAGATTCTCGGCGTTTGGATCCTTGCCCAAAAACCCCCGCGGCAAAACCGCCGCCGCCATTCGGCAACTCACCAAGACCGTCGCGGGCTTGGGGATCCCGATTCACTGCCCAGTCGAATCAGCAGCCAAAGCACGCCAATACCGCGCACTCTTCCGGGGAATCCGATACAGCGGGGGACCGCTTGACGGAGGGAAAATCGTAGTCCGGCAGTCGGTCCCCAATGCCGATTGGAAGAAGACCCGCGGGGCATGCTCGACAGTTGGGGGATCCATGGAACGCCCGCCACTATCACGCCTGCACGAATCCGCCGCGATTCTCCGGGACCGATCCGGGAGAAACGCAGTTTGCCCAGCAGTCGCCGCCAAGTACACCCGCGGCGCGGCGGGCGAAGCGCACCACTGCGGGCGCTGCACATTGTGCGCGGATGATCGTATCGCTGGGATCGTCTACCCGGTCCACCCATGAAAAAACTAACCCGCTTACCAGATCCCGGAGAGAGCATCGGGCGATGCACTCCAACCCTCACCGATAGCCGCCCCGGCTGCGGTGGCTTGTTTTGTGTTGAGAGTAAAACCGGACGCGAATTAGATACCGAACCAAATATCTCGGAAGGTCACCGCGGCACATCGGTCTTGCTCCGTTGCAACAAATGCGGAAGATTTGACCACGCGCGGGTTGGGTACATCAATGATGGCGAATGAATCCAACACAGCCAGGGCTGGCGCAGCTCGGGATCGATCCCGCCGTCGGGCGGGCCGGTCTCGGGCCGCGGGCCGAAGCGAACACGGGCCGATTGCGGGCCGATTGCGGGCCGCGGGCCGAAGCGAACACGGGCCGATTGCGGGCCGATTGCGGGCCGTGTACACTCGGGCCGATGATGCACCTGCACCTCATGAGACAGCCGGAGAAGACAATCATTGCCACTCAAGCCTCCAACTCTCTCGGACGAAGAGCATCGTGCCAGGATTTTAAAAGCCATGCTTCGATTGGATCTCAAGGTCACGCAAGTCGCAAAGCGGGCCGGACTGCGGCGCGAGACTCTCAGTCGGTGGCTGAATCGATCAATCACAAACCCTAGAATCTCGTTTATCGAGCGCGTGTGGTACGCAATCGAGTACGAACGAACACATAAGACTGGAAACAAGAATGGACGAAATACTCATTCACAGCGGCGACCTGACCGCTAAATGCCCCCATGCACGCCTGCTTCAACGGGCCGGGAAGTGCGAAGCCAAGATCCCCAAAGCCATGTATCGAGGTCTGGTAGCGGGCCGAGCCCAGGAACTCATTGTCAAGCGGGCCGCTGAAGGTTTGGCTGTAAGCCCGCTGGATGCCGTCGAGATAACTGCACACGCCACCGAAGATACGTTCATCACCATCGGGCAAGAGGGCCGGATTCTCTCCGAATCCATAGACCCTGAAGAGATGTGTTGGGAGATCACTGAGGCAATGGGGTACTTCATCGAGACGGCCCTACCCGAGTTGGACATCATTCCAGAGGACACCCATACGGAAGTCCCTGTCCGTTTCACGACGAAAAGCGGCAATGTCTTTGAGTCACACTTGGACGTGCTGGTGGACTTGGGAGACAACAACTATCACATCATCGACTTCAAGTGGACAAAGAGTTTGCCTTGGGGTTACGCCGTTCGTTCGCCGCAGATGGCCGCATACGCTCACGCTCTTTGGGACGGGCAGATATACCTTGACCCGTTCTGGTGCGATGTCTCCGCAAACCTTGTCCAGACAACACTGCTATGGACCCCCGGTCTTATGCCGTACAAGCGCAAGACAACCATCACTGTTGATGGCGAGCAAGTCATCAAAGAAAAAGGTGACCACCGACCAAAGAAAACATGGTTCATCCCTTGCGTGTGGACCACGG
>VMHT01141912.1_pt1 | contig 37704 bp, 37 predicted proteins | sample 4693611 | NCBI WGS metagenome assembly VMHT01 (sample SAMN12280063, study PRJNA550983) | marine metagenome | isolation source: seawater sampled from same location over 5 years 0.02-0.2 micron viral filtrate | place: USA: collected off the coast of southern California halfway between the port... ...
AATATAATAGATATATATTATTTTAATATAAATATATTAAAAATTTTTTTTTTTAAAAAAAAAATAATTAAAAAAAAAATTTGTAAATAGTATTTTTTTATTAACAACCAATAAAAAATTTTAAATTTATTGAGCATAATCTTTTTTTTTTCTTAAATTAAAATAGACAAGTAAATAAATTAATATTTGTAAAATTATAAATAATAAATATTTTTCAGTGACTAAACCAAAAATTACAGGAATAGAATAAATACCAAATAATAAAAATTTAGTGGTATAAATATCAAACTTTTTTATCAAAATATGATGCAAATGATTTTTGTCTGGTTTAAATGGATTTTTGCCATTAAAAACTCTCATAATAAAGAGTCTCAGCAAATCTATAACTGGAAGCAACAAAAATAAACAAACCTGATCTGCATAAAAAACTATTTCCTTATTATAGGGTTTAATAATTACATAGCATATAACAAAAGATAAAATTAAAGATCCATTATCTCCTAAAAATAATTTATTTTTAAAGTTTAAAAACGAGAAAGTAATTAATGAAATTATAAGAGTTATTAGAAAAAAATCTTTATAATTTTGTAAAATCAAAAGATATGAAAAAATTACAATTGAAATCGGCGAAACTTGTAAATTACTTCCATCATACATATTAAATGCATTAATAAAAACTAGTATACAAAGCGTTGTGAAAAAAATTGAAAAATTTGTCACATCATATATCTCTTGGTTAAATGAAAATCTCAAATAAGAGATACTTAAATTTTTATCTACAAATAATAAAATTAGAACTATAGAAAATAAAATTAAAATTTTAATATTTGGTTTCAAGCCATACTTATCATCGTATAGCCCCATTAAAAAAATGGAAAATAAAGAAACATAAAAAAAAATAAAAGATAACAATTTAACCTCAAAATAATTTTTTGATACTAAAACCTCATTTGAAAAAAAATTGAAAATTAATAAAATTGTAATATTTAAAAAAATTAGTACACCACCTAAACAGGAAATTTTTTTATTATGAATTTTTCTTTTAAAATCTGGGTGATCAAATAGGCCAACAAATTGAGAGATATATTCAAATTTTATTAAAAAAATAATATTTAATAATATTAGAAAAATTATAAAGCTATATTCAAACATTAAGATACTTATTTCTATGATATATATAATTTACTAGATTTAAAATTAAAATTATACTTAGCCAATTATTAAAAAAGTTTCCAGAAGGGATAAAAGGGAAAATGTTAATTATTATTCCGATAATGGAAAACAACAAAATTTTTTTTTCTTTATTATCTTTGTTATATTTATTAATTTTGATTAATTCAGAAATTAGAAGAATATGAAATATGAGTAAAAAACTAAAACCAACCAAACCTAATTCTGCTAGAAATTGCATCGAAATATTATGAGGATGCGTTGCGCAACTAAGTTCAGATACATTGTACTTTTCATCTTTACAAAGCACTCTAAATGATTTTAGGCCATGCCCAAAAATATATTTATCTTGGAACATCTTGTAAGCAGTCAAATAATGAGCTTCATGTTGCTTACTAAATATGAAAATTTCAACCCTTTTATTATTTTCATCAAATAAAGAAATTTTATCTTTATAGTTTATTAATCCAAAACTATTTAGAAGATTGTATACGTATCTTTCATGATATTTTTCATTAAAGTTAACTAATATAGAGAGAATAAATATAATAAATGTTAAAGAAAATAAAATAGACTTTCTGTATTCCTTAATAAAAATAAAAATTATAAAAAAAGTTAAAAATAGAAGAAATATAGCTGTTCTTTCTCCAGATAATAGAACCATAAAAGATAATGAAAGTATAAAAGCTAATTTAAAAAAACTTCTATTCTTAAAATTATGAACAAAAAATATTAGAAAAAAAGGTAATAATCTAACCAAATAACTTCCAAGTATTAACTCTTCCCCAAAAAAACTACTTATTCTGTTGCCCTCTGGTTCCAGCCCAACAATATTAACTCCAAAAAGGAATTGTATTGTTCCATCGATTATTAAAATAATTGCTGTATATGTAAAACTTTTTAATAGGGAATTGTAAATATTTATCTTTTTTAAGTAATAAATTATCGCAAAAAAATATAGCAAAAATCTAAAATAAAAAAAATAACTTTTAAAATTTAATCCTTGATCAAAAGAGATTGAACTAAACGAAATATATAAAACAAATAAAAATAAAAAAATTAAGAAAAAATTTTTATAATTTTTTTTTTCACTAATATTATCTTTGATAAAAAAAATTGTTATTATCAATAAAAAAAGTTCTGTAAAAAAAATACTAAAAATTAAAGTAATTGGTAAAAATATTATTAAATATTTGATGACTCTATCTTTATTCATAAAAACCATTGTCTATAAAGAAATAAAGTTTTTATTTTTAAAAATATTTTTCATATCAAAAATTACTCCTTTTTGTTTATCTTCAAGCAAGGATAAAAAATAATTTTTTTTCAAAAATTTGAATTTTTTGTGGGCAACTGTTATCAGTACCGCATCATAATAACTTTTTTTTGGCATCTTAATAATATTTAGATTGTGCTCCCTCCTAAATTCTTTTGATGACACATTGTAATCAAAAACATCCAATTTATGACCCTTTTTACTTAGAGCCTCAGCCAATACAACTGATCTTGAATTTCTAAAATCATTGATATTTTCTTTAAATGATAAACCAGCTATTAAAATTTTGTATTTTTTTTTTTTAATATTTTCTTTTAATTGTTTAAATAACTTATCAATTACAAAAGTATGCATTTCATCATTTAATTTTCTACCAGCTAATATTAATTTAGAATCATAACCAATTTTTTTTGCTTTAAATGCTAGATAATAAGGATCTACTCCGATACAATGACCACCAACTAAACCAGGTTTAAAATTTAAAAAATTCCATTTCGTATTAGCTGCTTTTAGAACGTCATGAATATTAATATTCATTTTTGAAAAAATTTGAGCAAATTCATTTATTAAAGCAATATTGATATCCCTTTGAGTATTTTCAATAGCTTTTGCTCCTTCTGCAACTCTTACAGATTGTGCTTTTAAAGTACCTGCCAAACATATTTTTTTATACAAATTATCAATATATTGAGCTGATGACTTTGTTCCTCCTGAAGTGATTTTGATTATATTTTTTAAATTATGCTTTTTATCTCCTGGATTTATTCTCTCAGGAGAATAACCATAATAAAAACCTTTTTTTAAATTTTTATTCAAATTGTTAAAAGGTTTAAGACCCGTTTTTTTTTCGATTATCTTTATACAAATATCTTCAGTCACACCTGGATAAACTGTGGACTCGTAAACTACATAATCTTTATCTTTAATATAATTACTTAATATCTCCGTTGCTAAAATAACTGCAGAAAGATCAGGAAGTTTTTTTGAATTTATTGGTGTTGGAACTGTAATAATGAAAAAATTACAATCCTTTAGAATATTGCTATTGTGGCTAACATTGCTTAGAGAAATTTTATTAAATTCTTTTTTACTAAATTGATTAGTATAATCTTTCTTGTTGTGGAGTTGTTTGATTTTTTCTTTCGATAAATCAAATCCTTTAACATCGAATTTTTTTGAAAATTCTACAAATAGTGGTAAACCAACATAACCTAATCCTATAATACCTATTTTAATTTTTTTTTTCATAAAGGAAATTTGTATATTTAGATACTATTTTTTTTTCATCAAATTTTTTTGCAAGTTTATTAGAATTTAAGGACATATCTATTCTTTTATTTTTTTTCATCAAAATAAATTTTTTTATACAATTATTTAAATTGTGAGGTCTTTTTTTATCATAAATTAATGCATTATAATTGTTTTTTGCAATTCTTTTACATCCAGGGATATTAGTTGTTATAATTGCTCTACCAGCTGATGCGGCCTCAAGTAAAGACCTTGGTAAACCCTCATTATAGTATGTTGGTAATACCACACAATTGCTTTTATAGATTAAATTTTTAACATTTTTTACATTAAAGTAAATTTTGATATTCGGATTTTTTTGATATTTTCTAAGTTTAAATAATGGGATTGAGTCTTGAAAGTTTTTGTCGATTTTTCCGGCAACATAAAATAAACATTTTTTTTTAAATTTTTTTGATATTAAAATAGCTGAATCTAAATAGTTTAGAACGCCTTTAGAATACAATAATCTTGAGATAAGTAAAAAAATAATTTTTTTTTTAAATAATTTTTTTTTATACTTAAAATATTTTAGATCAATGCCAGTTCCATTTATTAATTTTGTTCTTTTTTTCAATATAAATTTTTTTTTTATAAAAAGATTTAAATCAGATGAATTTACGAAAAAAAAATTATTTACTTTTTTTTGGGATAATTTAATTAAAAATTTTAAAATTGTTTTTTTAAATTTTGTAATTTCAAAAGTTGCACCAATTCCATCCAAAGTATTCAAAGTTTTTATATTCAATATTCTTGATACTAAACTTCCATAAATAATCGGCTTAATCGTAAAATTTAGAAGAAAATTAGGTCTTATATTTTTGATAATTTTATAGATTTTTAGTAAAGTACAAATTTCAGATAAAATCTTACTGCCTCTTCTATCTATTTTGATTTGATAAAAAATGCATCCAATATCTTTAAGTTTATTTGTTGTCTCATCTTTATTTGATAAAATTATTACTTTAAATTTTTTTTTAATTAACTCTTTTAATAAATTTTTTCTAAAGTTATACAAACTCCAAGAAGTATTAGAAAAAATAACGATTTTTTTCATAAATTTAATAAAAAGAAATTTATATCATCTAAATATATATGTGAAGTTTCTGAGGCATTAGGATGATCAAGCATCTTATAAGGTACATATAAATTTGACTGGCTTGAGAAATTTGACCAAATTAATAAGTGACCGAACAATATCGTTGTCAATATAGATTTAACCAGTGAAGGTTTAATTTTTCTGAATGTATTTGGAATAACACTAAGTATTATTAGGATACATGGTAAAAAATAAACAATTATTCGATCAGATATTGTTGAATTCCAAAAACTAGCTGGAAAAAGAAATAGTAAAATTATACAGCTTAAATATAAATATCTATAATCTGATCTTTTTTTAAAAAAAGACTTTTTTGTAAAAAAAAGTAAAGCACAAATCATTCCTGCCAGCGTACGATAAAAAGCACCACTAGAATGTTCTGATGAATAAACCTCAAAATAATCATGAAGATTTTTTGACTCGAAAATTTTAAAAAATATGTAAGATAAAATAATAGAGCAAAAATATAAAAATATTTGTTTAAATAAAACCACTTCCCTCTTGGTCTAACAAAAATCAGAAACGAGCTAACAATTGCAAATTTATGACTCATAATTGCTAAAAGCAAAAATATCCATGATAATAAATTTTTTTCATTTCTCCATAAATGGATAAATATTAAAAGGAATGATACACTTAAACCTTGCCTTACATAGCCCATGCCTAACACTAAATAATAGTAAGACAAAAATGCTAATATTATTAACAAATAATCATCTTCTTGATTTGAAAAAAAAACTAATGAAAAAATTAGAATACTTGAAATAAGTAAATTTAAAGCTGCGAAAGGAAGATCCAGAAAGATTATAAAGAAGTTAAGAAATTCATAAAATAAATCAAGATTTTGTGTATTAAAAGTTCCAAAATTTGAATAATTTTTACTCATATAAACAAAATCTACATAATAACTTCCATAGTCTGAACCAAGTGCATCTCTAAAACCGAGAGTTAATGTTAATAATAAAAATATAAATGAGGAAATTGAAAACTTATGTTTTACGATTACATTTTTATCATTATGGTCACAAAGGTAAAAACTGTAAATCAATGAAATTGTCAAAAAAATCATTATATAAAAGTTCATATCTATTTAACCCAAATTTCTTGATAAGATTTTACCATTTTTTTTAAAGAAAAATTTTCTTCAATTTTTTTCCTTGAGTAAAACTTTTTTGATTGCCAATCAACCTGATTTAAGACAAATTGATCATAAATAAAATTTATTTTTTTATTCAAATCTATCCAACTATTTTTTTTATATATATAACCATTTTTCCCTACAATTCTGGCTGCATCTCCTACGTCTGAAACAATACAGGGTATCTTGGTTAGCATTTTCTCAGCAATTACATTGGGGAATCCTTCATTTCCCTTGCTGGAAAAAATTCCAATATCAGCAACATTTAAAATTTTATATACTTCCTCTGTTTCATTAATTAGTAAAATATTTTTAATTAGTTTATATTTTGTTAATTCTTTTTTCAGATTTTCATTTTTAATGTCAATATCTTTTCCTATAAGTAATAATTTTATATTTTTTTGGTTTTTTCTAGCTATCAAAAAATTTCTAAAAGCATGAAAAAGTGTTTGAAAATCTTTTTGTAAATTCCATCTACCTACAAAACAAAATGTAATATCATTTTTTTTTAATCTAAGATTTGATTTCCATAAATCTCTATACTTTTTTTTGAAACTAAACTTTTTGATATCAAATCCATTATCAATTAGTACAAGTTTTCTTTTACAATATCCAAGCCTCACATGAGTTTCTGTTGATTTATTAGAACAAGATATAATTTTGTGTGGAATAATGTATGACAATAAAGAATTTATTTTAGCTAAAAATATTGTCGTTTTATTTGCCCATTTTAAACTTAGATCTGAATTTCTCAAATTCCAGTAGATTTTTTTTTTTCCTAAAAGTTTTGCTGCTAATCCACCTAAAAAATCACCATGATACATCCAACATTGTACTATTTCTGGATTAATTTTTTTGATCATATAAATAAGTTTAAAAAAAACAAAAAATGATCCAATATTTTTTTTAATATGTAAACATTTTAAGAAAATATTTTTTTTTCTAAATCGTGGTCCATAGAAACCATCGTCTGTTAAAGAAATCACATAATGATTATTGACAGTATCTCTATCAATAAGTCTATACATTACTCCCTCAGCACCACCGCTTTTTAAACCACTTATAATATGCAAAACTTTCAATTTTTTATTTAAGAACCAAATTTTTTGTTAAAATTTTGACAATTTCTAAATTAAATATTTTTTTTTCTTTCCATCCAAGTAGTTTTATTTTTTTATCAGAAATATTGTAAGTAAAATCATTGAATGGTCTATCTTTTACAAAATTTGAAAATTCTGAAATATTTTTATTCGAAATTTTTGATAATTTCTTAATTAAATCAATTATCCTAATTTTGAATTTACCTTTTACATTATATATTTCACCGTTTTTTGACTTCTTAGTTATCAACTGAACCGCTCTGGCAAAATCTAATACATGCAAAAAATTTCTTATGCTTTTACCGCCTCCATGAATTTTTAATTTTTTTCCATTATTTATAGCATTTACAGTCGCTGGGATAATTTTTTCAATATGTTGATAATCTCCATAAAGGTTATTAGCTCTAACTATACAAATTGGCAATTTAAAACATTTAAAATAAGTCTGTGAAATTATATCTGCAGCAGTTTTGCTTGCTGAATAAGGATTTGTAGGTTCTAAAATTGATAGTTCATTTTTATTTTTTATTGTTTCTCCATATACTTCATCTGTACTGATAATTGTAATCTTTTTATTTTTTTTAAAACGACATACTTCAAGTAAAGTATGAGTTCCTAAAGCATTAGTTTTTGAAAAAATTAAAGATGATAAGAATGAATTGTCTACATGAGACTCGGCTGCGAAATGAATTACGTAACTATTCTTAGGAATGACTTTTTTTAATTTTAAATAATCACAAATATCACCCTTGATAAATATATCTTTTTTCCTCTTATATTTTAAGAAAAATTTCTGGTCAGCAGCATAAGTTTTTTTATCGAAAATAATGATCTTATCCCATTCATTTTTAAAATGATTATAATAATGCTTTCCAGCAAAACCAAGAGCTCCAGTTAAAAAAAGAATTTTTTGCATTTTAATAATTGAATTTTAGTTTCATTATGAAATTCAGACTTCTTTATTCTTAAGAGGTTTCTTATCTTTTTAATCGATAATGTTTGAGATTTTACAATTTTTGTGTCTTTTATTGGTATGGATTTAATAGCTTTTGAACCAAAGTAAAATTTTATTATTTGTTCAATTGTATATCCGTTTTGAGAACCTATATTATAAATACCACTCGCTTGATTAATTTCAATTTTTCTCAAAACTTTTTTTATACTTTTCATACTAACAAAATCTCTTAAACTATTTAAACTTATATCAAAGTTTATCCTTTTCTTATTAAAATAATTTTGATGCATAAGCCCTAAAAAAGTATTTCTGTTGATGATATCTACATCAAATATATTGGAAAATCTAAAAATTAATATATTTTTATACTCTTTAAATAATAATTTTTCTACCTTAAGTTTATTTTCAGCATAAAAATTTTGTGGATCACTGCGCATATTTTCCAAACAATTTATTTTATTTGGATAAATTTTTGATGTCGAAAAAAAAATTAACCTTTGTGATTTGATTTTTTTTAAAATCCTTTTTTCAAATAAAAAATCATTTATATTTTTTTTTTTATAAATCTTAGGTGAGCTTAATAAAATTATATTTTTAAAATTTTTAAATTCAATATTATCTAATTCATTTGATGAAATATAAACACCCTTAAAATTTTTTTTCAGAGATTTTCCAACAGAACTATTTTTACCTATAATTAAATTATTTAACATTCAATTCTTTTAAAAAATTAAATAATTTTATATTTAGGACCTCATGAGAAAAATCTTTTCTCCAATCCGCAAATAGTTGAGTGCCAATTTGTTTAGATTTTTTTTATTTTCAATTAAATACTTTAAATTTTGATACCAGTCATCAGTATCATAAGCTAGTAATCCATTTTTTTTATTATTTATAAAATTACTTGATGATATAGAGTAGTCAGATATTACAGGTATTTTACATTGTGCAAAAACTAAATGCCTTCCAAGATTTGTTGTTTCCTTAAAATTTAAAGAAAAAGAATATTGTTTTTTAAATATTTGTTTAGACAAAAAATAACCAATGTTTTTTTTTATGCTCTTGTTACCTGTTATTTTCAGTTGTGGGACTATACCAATATCTGTATCGGATAAATATCTATTTAAACAACCATCATAATATTGAATATGAGACACAGCACAGTTTAAGTGGTTTTTATTTATTTCTCTAACAACTCCTTTATTTTTGATATTGTAGATTAATCTAAGTTCAACTCTATAATTTCTAGATAATTTTTTAATTGCATTAGTAATCCTTGGGAACATATTTTGTAAATGCTCTTTATTGCCATGATAAGTAATTATTGTTTTATTTTGATTATTTTTTCTATTACATTTTACAGAAGGAAAAACAGGATAAATTAATGTTGGTAATCCAGTATAACTAAAAAAAATCTTTTCTTCCAAACCATTTGCTATAATAAAATCAAAATTTCTAAAATTATCATAATTTGCAGCCCTGGGATCAATTATTCCATATTTTACATTTCTTTTTTTTTTAAAATTTTCATTAAACGTGCCACTCATAAATAAAAAAATATCAAAATTCTTATTCAAGGTTTTTTTAGAAAACTTTTCAAAGAAAAATTTTGTAGATTTTTTTTTTTTTCAATTTTCTTAAGAGAATCTTTATAAAAAATGTAAGAAGGTGAATTAATATTTTTACAAATTAGAGCTATTTTCATATTAATTTAAATTATCTAGATTAATTATTTTATCACAAATTTTTAGATTTGATTTTTTGTGAGTAATCAAAAGAATTGTTTTATTAATTTTTTCAATTACTTTTATAATTCTATTTTCCGAGTCATTATCCAGTGAACTTGTAATTTCATCAAAAATTAGAAGATCCGTACCATAGTAAAGAGATCTTGCAATCCCAATTCTCTGTTTTTGTCCTCCGGATATTTTGACACCTCTTTCACCTACTTTTGTATTTAAACCATTTGGAAGTCTTTTAACAAATTTATCTAAATCTGCTTCTTTTAAAACTCTTTTAAGTAATTCATCATTTATTTTATCATTACCTGGAATACAGATATTATTTTTTAAAGTGTCATCAAAAAGAAAAACTTCTTGGGGCACGTGAGATATTTTCAAATTTTTGATATCAGATAAAAATTTTCCTTTTTTATCTACCAATTCAATTTTTCCCTTTTTAGGAGTTAGCAGTCCTAAAAAAAGATTTATTAAAGTTGTTTTTCCAGAACCACTTTCACCAATAATTCCAATTTTTTTATCTTTATTGATAATTGTAGAAAAATTTTTAAAAATAAATTTTTTTCCATGATTGTATTGAAAAGTTAAATTTTTGATATGAATTTTTTTAAAATCTATTTTTTTTCTTACAATTTGTTTTTTTTTAGATTTATTTAATTTTTTTACTAATTTATCATAACTATGAAGACTAGGTAACATAAAGTTCACAGAGTTAATTGAAACTATAATTCGAGTGAGTGCAGGCATAATTCTAAAAGATGCTATTGCAAAAGCTGCCATAATCTTCAACAATTCATTTTTAAAATTTGCATCCTCCATGGGAAGATATATGCAAATAAGTGCAATACCAACAATCAAAAATAGTTCTAAGATATTTCTGGGAAGTAATTTTATAAAAGAATTTTTACTATTTGCAATTGATGACTTATTGACACTTTCAACATACTGATCTGAAAAAATTTTCGACTTATTATATATTAATAAATCTTTAATTCCTGAAAAAGTTTGGCTTATTAAGAACATTGCTTTCCTATCATAAAATTGTCTTACTTTGCTTATTTCAGAAACAGATTTTTTAATTATTCTAAATATAAAAATTGTCGGTAACATCACGGCAAATATGGTTATCATTATAAGTGGTTGATAAATTACGAAAAAAGAAACCAAACCAACAACAACCGTAAATTCTAGTATAAAGACTAAAAGGCTGTTACAGCCAAGAGCAATTAAATTAATTTCATGAGTAAGTTGATTTGTAATTTTTGATGAATTACTATTAAGATGAAAATTATAAGGTTGACTGATATATAAATGATTTAGTCTTACAGCAAAAAAGGTTCTTACATCGTATGCAAATATTGAATTTCTAAAACCAAAAAAAAGAGTTACAATTATTTTTAAAAAATAAGCAATTCCAAAGAAAATTAAAAAAAATATTATCAAAGATTTTATCTCGTAATCTCTAAAAGTAACAAATATAAACTTAGCAATATCTGTTTTCATAAATGGATTAGACTCAGAAATATCCTCATTGAGTAAAAAACCAATTGCAGGAAATACAAGAGCTATGGAGAATATTTCAAGTATCATCACAATAAATGATCCAAAAATATTTATTAAAAAATTTTTTTTTAATCTTGTATTTAATAGGTTAATAAAAATTCTAGTATTATTTAACATTTTACTATTTCTTATAGTAACTTAAAAACCAATCACAAAAGTTTTTGACACCTTTTTCAATTGATGTTGAGGGTTTAAATTTTGTTTTTTTAATTAATTTGTTTACGTTTGCGTGAGTATTTTGTATATCTCCTTTTTGAAATTTCACAAAATTTTTATTAGCTTTTTTACCTAAACCCTTTTCAATTAAGTCTATATAATACATTAGTTTAGTTGGTTTATTGTTCCCTATATTATAAATTTCAAATGGTGCTGAACTGCTAGATGGATTTTTTGTATCTATTATTTTTTTAATTTTATATTTTTTGTACTTATGAGAAAGAATTAATTTATATATAGATAAGACAATATCATCTACATAAGTAAAATCTCGTATATGATTTCCTTTATTAAATATTTTGATCGGTTTGCCATCAATAATATTTTTAGCAAATGTATAAAGTGACATATCAGGTCTGGACCAAGGACCATAAACAGTAAAAAATCTTAAACCAACAGTATTTATACTAAACAAATAACTATATGCATGAGCCATTAATTCATTAGATCTTTTTGTTGCAGCATAGAGTTGCAAAGGATGTACTGCAGAATTTTTTTCGATAAATGGTAGATCTTTTGATCCACCATAAACACTACTTGTACTAGCATAAATTACTGTTGATCTTTTTATATTTCTCGCAAGTTCCAATATATTTAAAAAACCTTCAATGTTACTTTTGATATAAGAATGAGGTTTTTGCAACGAATATCTTACACCTGCTTGAGCTGCTAAATTTATAATTATATTAAATTTAATTTTAGATATTTTTTTAAATTTATTTTTGTCACTTAAATCAAACTTGTAAAGTTTAAAAAAAATTTTATTTTTTTTTGCTATTTTTTTTAAAATTTTGACTCTTTCTTTTTTAATATTCACATCATAATAATCATTTAAATTATCAATAGCTATTACTGAAATTTTATTTTCAATTAATTTTTTTGCCAGATGAAAACCTATAAACCCTGCCGCTCCAGTAATCAAAATTTTCATAATCTATCCATCATTTTTTAGTTGCCAAAAATTCAATTGAAATAAAATTATTCTTAATAAATTTTATGAATAGATTATCTAAAATTTTATTTTTGAGATAATAATCATTAACATGAAATCCATTTTTTTTAAAATCTTTAAATAAGTCACTAGCTCCTAAATAAAAAGTTTTATTTATACTATATTCATAATAATATTGAACTTGTTCCTTAAAAGACAAGTGCTTACATTCAGACCAATGTTTGATTTTAAAAATATTAAAAAAAGTAATTAAAAATTTTCTTATTTTATTTTTAGGCAACCAGTGAACCAAGGGCATTTTAATATGTACCTCTATCAACCTAAATTTTGCAGGCAAAATATTATAAGAAAATCCTCCAGTTTTTAAAATTCTTTTTAATTCATTTATAAATTCAATTTTATTAGACATATGCTCTAAAACTTGATTGGTAATTACTATATCGAAGGTATTTGACATAAATTCAGTTGCATTATCATGTTTAATGAAACTAATTTTATTTTTAGGAAAATCATTTTCGTAAAGCGTAAGTTGTTCCCTTATTTTTTTATTATTCTCAACTTCTAATCCATAACAATCATAACCTTTGTCATTTAAAAACTTTACTAAATCACCTTTACCACATCCCCAATCCAGTATTTTTAAATTTTTTTTATTCTCTTTTTCATAATTAAGTTTCTCGATTAATTTTAGAAATTTTCTATTTATAATTTCGCTCATTTTAACTTACTAGATAATAATTAATAATATTCTTTCTAAATTCAATCATCGAAATATTTTGAAAATTATTAAGATCATTTTTAAAATCTAAATTAATCTCTTTTCTCCAATAGTCTAAGAATAATTTTTTAAAATTAAATTTTTTGTCTTTAAATTCTAAATATTTTGCCTCTATAAATTTTATATTTAAATCCTCTAAATTTTTGACATAAATAATTGGTAAATCCGCGTTAAATTTAGATAATTCATCCTCAATTCTGATTGGAACATTTCCAAGAATAATTGACTCGTAGGTTCTAGAATCGTCTAAACCTTTTCCTTGAGGGCAAAAAATATATTTATATTTTGTTTGTAGTTCCCAATTTGAAAATCTATTAAGTTTTTTTTCAGAAAAAAAATTGTTTTTTTTATTTACAGTTTCATAAATTTCTTTTCTTTTTCCATGGTTTTATGAAAAATGCCAATTATTAAAAATCAAATTTTCCCTCTCATGAAATTCTTTGGATCTAAATAAAATAGAAATTAATTTTTTTTCTTGGTATGAAGGTGAAAATTTAAAATTTTCCCATAATTTTCTTTGTTCCCAAACCGTATGATAATCCATACCATGTGGTAAACTTTTAATCTTGTTATGCTCAAAAAATAAGTTTTGAGAAAACCAAGAAACTAATTTGTTATTGTTTAGAATATCTAAGATTAAATTTTTTAATTCTGAATCTTTTTGTTTTATATCTATCCTTATCTCAGTATCACTATCTCCAGTAATTAAAATAAAATTTCTATTGATTTTGTGCAAGTGGTTTTTAGCAAATTCTTTAATTTGTGATGATTTTACAAAAAAAATTTCCTGATTTTTTTTATTCAAATGGTTGATCTTATTGTTAGGATATTCTTTTTTTTGGGTATAATTACCTATTTCATGCAAGAGAGATCTTGTTGTAAAAAAAATATTTTTATTAAGTTCTCTATGAAAATCGGTTTTTAAAAGCTCATTACCAATTGCTTTTTCAATCTTAATTTTTTTAATAAAAAATAAAAATAAATTAACAATTATTTGTTTTTTTAAAAAATAAAAAATAATTATCTCTTTATTTTTTTTAATAAAATTTTTAACTTTTAAATTCATTTTTATATTTTTGAGATTTAATTGTATGATTCAAACCTGTCTCAAATTTGGTAAAAAAAGTCCTTTTTAACCCCAGTAATTTCAATATTTTCTTATTAGACCCGGCTGACTTGATTGGATCATTTTTTGACATTTTGTAGTACTTTTTTTTTGATCTACTTTGAAGAATTTTTGTAATTAAATTAAATAATTTTTCAATAGATTTGCTATCTCCAGTACAAATATTATAGATACCATGGAAATTTTTAAGTTTACATAATTTTTTTTTTAGCAGTAAGATTATTTTTAAGACATCGTCTATAAATACAAAATCTCTAGTTTGATATCCTCCATTAATTCTGATTAATTTATTTTTTTTAGCTCTATTAATAAATATTGGAATTACTCCAGAATAAGGATTACTTTCTTTTTGGTTAGGACCATAAATGTTAAAAAATCTTAGACCGATAGATCTTATGTTATATATTTCATTTGCCATTTTTGAATATTGTTCCATTGTGTATTTATCTTGTGCGTATGGAGACAATAAACTGAAATTATTTTTTACTTTATCGTCACCCCATTTTTTTCGTCCATAAATTGCACTTGAAGAAGCAAATATAACAGGAATTTTAAATTTCTTAGCTATTTCAAATACGTATAAAGTTGACAACAAATTTTTTTTGCTACTTTTGTAAAAATCATCTACTGAAAACTTCACAACTGATTGGGCGGCCATATGGATAATGCAATCTATCTTTTTAAATTTGTCTAATGATAACTTTTCAATAGGTTTTTTTATCAATTTTGATCTTAACCTTTTATTTAAATTGTTTATTTTCCCTTTTGACATATCGTCCACAATCATAATTTTTTTTGGATCATTTATATAGTTCGCCAAAGAAGAACCAACAAATCCTGCAGCACCAGTTATGAGTATTTTTTTCATTAAAAATGTATAATATAAATAACAAATATTACTATATTTGTTTTAAATGAAATTTACAAAAATTAAAGACTATTTGCATGAGAAATTTTCAGAATTAGTAAACGAAAATTTTATTGAAGATTTTAATCCAAATCAAATAGTGAGTAAAAAGAATGCTCTATTATATTATAAGTGTAGTCGTAATTTTAATAAATCAAAAATTGGAACAACAGAATATCAATCTCTTGGTATAGCAAAAGCAATAAATAAGTCAGGATATATTGTTACAATAGTTGACAGAAAATTAAAATTTAAAATTAAAAAAAAATATGATCTTTTTGTTGGGGCTTTTAATACTGGAGGTTTCAAATATTTTGAGTACATCTTGAATCAATTCACAAAAAAAACAAAAATGATAGGGTTATCCACTGGTGCAAACCCCAAATTAATGGAAAAAGAATTTAAAAAAAGAGAAAAAATGTTTATTCAAAGAAATAAAGTTAAGCTCAAACATATGACAAGATATTCTTTAGTAAATTTTAATAAATTTAAAGATAAATTAGATTATTTAATTTATTTTGGTTACAAAAACGGATTTGTAGACAAGAGTTATTATAATTTTAAAAAAAAAATAAATGTTCAACCTTGTATAAGTGATAATATTAAAGTTAAAAAAAAATTTTTTAGAAATAATTTATTAAATAACTATATATATTATTCTGGATCAGGTTTTCTTCACAAAGGTTTGGATTTAATTATAGAATTTTTTATCAAAAATCCTAATTTAAAATTGTATATTTGCTCAGCAAATTATGAAAAACAATTTTTAAAATTTTATAATTTGAATAAACATAAAAATATTATTTTTAAAGGAAATGTTAAAGAAGATAGTAATAAAGCAAAACAAATTTTTGATAAATGCGGCTTTATTATTTCCATGAATTGTAGTGGTGGGGGATCAGCAGCTCTAGCTGTTGGTAGGAGATATGGATTAATACCTGTCGTGTTAAAAAATGAAGATTGTAATCCAAAATCCTGTTTTTTTGTTAAAAACGAAAATTTTAATGAGATAAAAAAAGCAGTTATCAAAGTGTCAAAGCTTAATAAAAATGAGTACAGAAAATTGTCTAGAGAAAATCAAATAATTTCAAATGAAAATTCTAGTGATTATTACAACAAAAAATTTTATCAAATATTCAAGAAGATAAATTAATTTTCTCAAGTTTTAGTTTCGAAAATTCCAATATTCCTGTTTCCATTTTCAACAAAATCTATGAAAATTTTTTTTCCGTCATTTGACCATCTGGGATGAAGATCGCATCTAACTATTCCTGTAAATTTATATGGGCTATATAAATATTTCTTCCAAATAATTTTTTTCCTCTTTAATGAGAATATAAATAATTTTTGAAATCCAAATAAATTTGGATAAGTATCACTCACAAATAAATCATTATTTTTTGGGTTAAACATTGGGTGTCCATCTTTATTGAGTTTTAAATTTAAAGTTTTAAAATTATTTAATTTGATATTATATAAAACATAAGAATATATTTTTGCACTTTTTTTTAGTGTAAATAATATTTCATTGTTATTTCTCCAACAATAATGTGAAATAAGTTTTGACTTACTTATATTAAGTAAATAATTCTTTTTTTTGATTAAACAAAAATAATAAAAATAGATTTGTCTTTGGTTATTTTTTTTTAGTAAAGTATAAAAATATGCTACTTTGTTACCATTTGGCGAAAATGTTTGGTGATTTATGTAAGAACCCAATACATCCTTTTTTTTTGTTTCGTCAAATAAATATAATGTTTTTCTCTTATTTTTTTTACTAATTATTATCTCAAGCTTACTTTTCTTATTCTTATAGGAGAATATCATTGACGATTTTTTTTTTTCAAAACCATACCCTTTTCTAAACATTCCTATTTTTACAAAGTCTGCTATCAGAAATTTATCTCCCTTGGGACTTATGTTGTAAATTGAGAAATTCAGGTCTTTTATTTTATTTGAATTTAAATCAATTTGTCTTGTAATATATTTTTTATTAACTTCTTTATTAAAGAAAACTATGTCTTTGTGTGGATGCCATTGTAAACTTGCTCCTATCTGCCAAGACCAAGCTTTTGTATTATCTAAAATAAACATTTTATCTTTTTTAAGATCAATTAAATTAATAGATACATTTTTTTTACTTTGATCCTCTAATGATTCTAAATTTTTATATGAATGAACAATAATTTTTATATCATTATTATTAAATGGCTTTTTATCATGATATCCAAAAAAAAAGCTTTCAAATTTATTATTCTTTTTAAAAACAAAGTTATTTTTATTAAAACACTCCAGCAGCATTCCTATAAGTCGAAATGATAGTATGAGAATTTTTTTTAACCAAAAAAATGAAATTTTATTATTAATTTCGTTTAAAGTAATATTTTCTTTCACTGAATTAAATTTAAGATATTTTTGCTTTTTAAATTAATTTAATTAAACTGTAAATAATGTATATAAATATGTCTATAAAAAACTTATTTATAAACATATTATGTGGAATTTTAAATATTTATTGTAAATATGAATTTATTAAAAAAAATTAATTTAGTTTTAGCACAACCAGGTATTTTGTTTAGATATAGATCATCAAGATTAAGAAAATATTATTATCATTTCTCAAAATTTATGCATTATAAAACATACAAAAAAAGAAAATTCAAAATAATTTCCCAATCGGATATCTCTCAAAATGGTTATCTAAAAATAACTCCAGCAGAACTTCAAGCAATAGGAATTGATTCTTTAAAAGTTATAAATGAAATAGAAATTTTAGAAAAAAGATGTCCCAAGATAACAGATTATGATAAACCAATCATTTCTATCCTAAAATCAGTAAACTTTGATACAGAAAGTGAAACGTTCAAATTTGTAACTAACAAAAGTTTAGTTGATATAATATCAAGTTATCTAGGTGTAATACCTCTTTTAACACATATATCATTATGGTTATCACCGAATAAATTTGAGATAGATGATAGCTCTCAGTTTTATCACCTAGATCATGAGGATTACAAACAAATTAAAGGTTTTTTCTTAATTGAAGATTTAACTGAGGAAAACGGTCCAACAATTATTCTTAATAGTAAAAATTCTAAAGAAGTTTTACAAAATTTAAATTACAGTACAAAAAAATCAAACAAAAGAATTAAAGACTCTATCGTTGAAAATTTTTTTAAAAATGAGTCCATTAGTTGTACTGGTGAAAAAGGAACTTTATATTTAATAGATACAAGCTCATGCTTTCACTTTGGTTCAAGAAAATCAGTTAAAAGTAGAAAGGTATTATCTTTTCAATACATTACTCCTTTTTCAACTTCGTTAAAATGGAATTGGAAAAAATCTGAAATTTTAAATAAGCCTTTTTGGTTAAATAATAAATTATCAGAGGAACAAAAAAAGATTATTGGTATAATTTAAAAAGTATATAAATTTTGATAAAGGCATTAATTGATAATTTTCCGACTTATATTTAATAAATTATCTGAATATTTTTTATTATTAAAGTGATAAAAATATTTTAAATTTTTATCTGTTTTAAAAGCTTTATTTTTATATAAAAACATATTTCTAAATAATTTTACTAAATCTTTTTCATTTTTTGAAATTGAAATATTTTTAATTTTATCTACACCATCAAAATGTTTAAATGATCTAAATAAATTTCTAGTACTCAGATAATTATTTTTATCTTGATGAGAAATTACAAGATATTTTTTTTTTAAGAGTAAACATTCTATTACTACAGTAGTTATTCCTCCAACAACAAAAGATGAATTTTTTATAAGAGAAAGATAGTAATCACTTCTGGTATTACCTTTATTTCTAGTATTCTTTTTATAAAACTTAAAATCAGAAGATAGGTCAAAAACAACGTTTTTAAATGAAAGTTTTAAAAATTCTGAGTGATAATTTTTACTATTATAAGGATGCGGTCTGTATATTATTTTTATATTTTTATAAAGTTTCTTGTTTTTTTCTATTTCTTTATCTAACTGGGATAAAGGTCCTAATTCATCTGTCTGCTCCCTAACTCCTAAAAAAAGAATATAAGAAAATTTAAAATACGATTTATACTTTTGATGTGATATCTTTTCAAAATTGTCAAATTTGGGATTGCCCAATAAATGTACATTTTTTTTTTTAAAACCATGCAACTTTAATGCATGTTGACGAGTTTGTTCTCCCCAGACTGCTAAATGATTGGGCTTTTCAAGCATAATAGTTTTAGTTGACAAATTATCCCAATTGTCAATTAGGTAGAGGGTTTTTATTTTTTTGTCCAGGGTTGAGTGTAATAAAGAAAAAACTTCTGACTCATATAAATGAGTAGGATAAATCAATAAATTTGGTTTAATTTTACTTATCAGATCTTTAAGTTCATTATTTTGTTTTAAAAAAAATAAAAAATATTTGTACGAAAAATTAAACAATTTCCCGTAGGAAAGTAAATCAATTAATTTCTTTTTATAATTAACAAATAAATAATAATATAAAATTTTTTTCAATTTTGATATGATGCCAAGCTTACTGTAATCTATTCTATATTTCGCACAATAATTTTTAAAATTTGGATGAAAATACTCATTTACAAAACCAAAAGTTTTTGAAGCATTCCTAAATCTTGATCTTATTATTAAATATAGTCTTTGAACTCTAGTGTCATTTTTTCTAGTTGTTTTGTAAAAAAACAATTTTTTATTTTTTATTTTTTTGTAATTATTAAATTTTCTTTGATTTATAAAGTAAATTACTTCAAATTTTTTTTCTAAGCTTTCGAATGCTTTATAATTGATATATTTTAAATAATAATCTGATGATAAACAAATACAAATTTTTTTTTTCATTTAATTGAATAATTTTTACATTTAATATAGTAAACTGAATTATATTACTTTAGTTATAAAACAAAAACTATGAAAGAAATAAACTCAGCCTTGAAAAATTATACTACTGATGGAAAAGTTGTTCATTATTCAAAATCACTTGATATTAATGAAAAACTTACATTAATTTTAGGAAAGAAATTTTCTGACTATAGAAAAAGGTGGGACGATGCTAATAATTTTAGTTTAGAGACTGAATTCCCTTTATTTCTTCATGTTGAATTAAATCAAAAATGCAATTATCTATGCCCACACTGTATTATAGGTAATTTGGATGAGGTTAAAAAATACTATCCAGATAATAATGCTGATATAAATTTTAATGACTATAAAAAGATAGTTGATGAGGGTGCAGAATATAATTGTCCATCTATATCCCCACAAGGTGACAATGAACCATTATTAATAAAGAATTTCGAGGAATATCTTTATTATGCCCATAAAAAAAATTTTATTGATATTATGTTTAATACTAATGGTTCGCCCCTAACCAAAAAAAGAGCAAAAAAAATATTAGACTCTGGTGTAACAAGAGTAAGAATTAGCTTAGATGCGCACACTGATGCCACATATAAAAAAGTGAGAGTAGGATCTATTGATTTAGAAAAAGTTCATAGAAATATTTTTCAATTACTTGAACTGAGAGATAAAGGGAATTATCAATTGCCAATTATTGGCGTAAGTTTCTGCAAAATGAAAACTAATGAAGATGAGGTAAAAATATTTGAGGATTTCTGGAAAGATAAAGTCGATTTTGTATCTATACAGAGTTATGTGCCACCAACTTTAAACAAAAAAAAATATTTTGATTTTTATACAGATGATCAAATTTTTGAAAAAGAAAAAAAAAATTTTAAATGTAACCAACCTTACCAAAGAGTTGTCATAAGAAATCACAAAATCTATCCTTGTTGCGTCACTCTTGCTATACCTGGGGACAAAGATGATGATAACTTAATTATTGGCAATCTAAAACAAACCTCAATCTTTGAGGCATGGAATAGTGCAAAAATGAAAAAATTGAGAAAACTTCAAAGAATGGGAGAGTATAAAAAAAATAATATTTGCATTAGTTGTGTTAAATCAAATTATCCTACAAGAAAAATTTTACAAGAATTTAAAGAAAATTTAAAGTAAACCAAAAAAATTATATTCCAGTTTAGTATTTTCTTTTACAAGATAGCTATTTAAAAATACTCTAGAATTAGGTTCTCTAGCATACTCTGTTTCAACATTTGTTAAATTCATATTTTGAATCTAATTTTTCTACCAGTGTGTATTGATCTAGTTTTATTTGCCCTATCCAGATAAATTTGTTCTGTATATAGTTTTGTACCCAAAATAACTTTCGATAAGTTAATTTTCTTTTTAATATCAAATAATGATGCTTTAATAAAACCATTTAAACATGCTATGTATATCTTGTTTTTATCTTTGTTAAAAATAATTCCAGATTGAAATGGGTGAAAATTAATTTTACTTTTATGATAAGAAACATTTCTTAAATAAACTCTTTTATTTTTCATAAATGTAGAAGCGCCTATGAACGGATGGTCAAAAACTTTTGCAAAAGTAGCTATATCTTTTGCATTCCAAGACCAGTTGATAAAACCATGAATTTTAGTGTCAAGTTTTGGCATATATATTTTATTAATATTATTTTTTTTGATTATCCTAAATCTTTTATTTTTAAAAACACTTCTTAAGAAGTAATCTATGGCAATTTTCTCATATTTTCTTACACTTTTGTAGAATTCTTCGGTAGAATAACCCTTTTTTAGCTTAAATTTTTTTTCGTAGAGAACATCTCCAGCATCTAGATCTTTGGATGTTTTGTGAAAACTTATTGCTGTTTTTACCTGTCCGCTCATCATTTGCCAAAAAGAAGAAGAAGCTCCAACCTGTTCTGGGATTTTGCCAAGGTGGTAATTAAAAATTCTATTTGGGAATAAATTTAAAATTTTTGAATTTATTTTAAAAAAACAAAAAGTGGTTAACAAAATAGTATTGGGATACTTTTTTAAATAATTTTTAAAAAATGAAGTTTTTTTAAGATTATTTACCTTTAAATAATCTACTTTATTTTTTTTTAAAAGTTCTTTAAATGTTTTAAAACTTTTGCATGGTTTATTTAAGTGGAGTTTATCAGTTACTAAAAAAACTTTTATTTTATTTTTTTTGGAGGCATTCAATACTGAGACAAAAGGACCATCATCTAAATGTCTATTCCCTCCAACAATAATTAGAGATTTTATTTTCATTTAAATTTTATTTAGTAAATTTATATGGAGTGGTTTTATTTTTTTGAATTTTATTTTTATTCCAATTTATTATCTGTTCTTCTATATCGACTTCTACTTTTTCGCTCCAAAATTTTAATATCTTATTGAAAATTTTACCTCTTTTACCACTACCAATTTTTAATCCATTCAAACTTACAACAGGCAACATACAAAAAGGTGTGGCAGATACAAATGCTTCGTCTGCATTGTATAAATCAAATGGTTCGATATCTGTCTCAATTATTGGTATTCTTAATTCATTACATAATTCAATTATGTAGTTCCTAGTAATTCCTCTTAATATATGTATGCCTTTAGGTGTAAAAACTTTACCATCTTTAACCATAAAAAAATTATTTCCTGTTCCTTCAGAAATAAATCCATTAGAGTCTAAAAGTAGAGCCCAGTTATTTTTTCCTTTAAATAAACTGGCTTCAATGTTTGCGTTTAAATAAAACATTCTACTTCGATTTTTAATTTTTGGATCCATGTAAATTGAAGGAATTGCTCTCTGCGAAGTAATAACAGAATTGATACCGTATTTAAAAAGTTCACCCATACCTTGAACTGTCCATCTCAAGGGAAAATCTGCAACTATTACGTTAGAACCCATTCTCCCATTTTGTATGTTTCCATAGATTCCCAATAATCCTCTTGAAACATCAATCATAAGTCTATGTTCATCATCTTTTTGCATACTATTTTCATTTTTGTTTACAGTTTCTTCACATATTTTTATAAGTTCTTTTTTTGAATATTTGATTTTTATTCTTAATATTTTTAAACCACTTAATAAGCGATCAATATGCTGCTCAAGTAAAAATTGTTTTTTATTAAATGATCTTGTCATTTCAAAAACCATATCTCCAAACATTAGTGCAGAATCATAAATTGATAATTTTGCGTATTTTTCTTCCACAAAATTCCCGTTAAAAAAAACTAACCTATTTTTTAATTTTTTCATTTTCTTTATCTAAAAATTTAATTATATTATCGATCCTAAAACTTGGATTTTTAAAATACAAATTATCATAAATATTATTTATATAATTGTAATCTGACAAAGTGTTAACATCAAGTTTGATTTCTGGTCTTTTTATTTTTTTAGGACATTTAATTGTCCTTACCTTACACCATTTTGGATTTACCGCTTTATCTTTTTCGTAGTCAAAAAAGTTAGTATGAACGTGTTCTTTTTGAGATTTATTAAGTTTTTTATTCATCAAATCATCCAAAAAATTAAATCCAAAAATTTCAGCTCCAATTCCGTCTGGATAACCATTTTTAAGTATATTGGATAAATTTGATGCGAAGAAAGGTTTAGAGAAACTCTCATAAAAATTTATAATTCTATCTATTTCTTTTGGTTCGGGCAAACAATTGTCTCCAGGATATCTTATAATGTTTTTTAAATTATATTTTTTGGCTGCTAGGTAATATCTTTTAACCAAATTGTTTTCTGGTCCTCGAAATATTTCAATATTTTCATTTTTAAAAATTTCTGAAATTTTATCACTTTTTTTTCCTTCGGGAATTGCGAGAATAATCCTTTTAACATTTTTAACCCTCTTTAACCTTTCTATAATTCTATAAATCATTGGTTTTCCGGCCAAAGGTAGTAATGTTTTATCCTTTAATCTTTTTGAGCCCATTCTTGCTTGAACTATAATTGCATTCATATAAATTTTTAAAAAAATAATGATTTTTTAATTTCTCTTTTTAATATGAGAACGTAATTTTTTTGCAATTGCAATCTCCTCCTTAAGGATGTGGCCAACTTTTGCTTCTCCTAAAGCTAAAAGCATGTCGTTAATATTGCTAATTAATATTCTCATTCCATTTGGCTCAACAGAGGCTGATTGATCAGTTCCATACATTGAACGATCAAGAGTAATATGTCTTTCTAATGATGATATACCCATCATTGCTGCCGCGTAAGATACCGACAAACCTGTTTCGTGTCCACTATAACCAACTTTACAATTAAAAATCCTTTTTAACTCACTTATAGTTGCTAAATTTGCATCTTCATTTTTCATTGGATACGTCGAAACACAATGCATTAATTCAAATTCTGTATTATTTTTTCTAAATATATCAACTGCACTTTTAATATCTTCTTTTGTGGACATGCCCGTTGAAATGAATGTATATTTTTTTCTCTTTGCAACTTCTTCTACAAATTCTAAATCAACTATCATAGCAGATGCAATTTTATGATATTTTAAATCAAACTTGTCCAAAAACTTAAGGCTATTTAAATCCCATGCTGATGCAAACCAATGAATTTTTTTCTCTTTGCAATACTGGTCAATTTTTTCATAATCTTTAATAGAAAATTCTATTCCTTCTTTTTGTTCTCTAAAAGTATTTCCCCATGGACTTTCTCTTACTGAGTTTAATTGATCCTCACTATAAACTATATCTATGTCTCTTTTTTGAAATTTTACAGCATTAAAACCCGTATCTTTGGCCAAATCTATTAACTTTTTAGCAATTTCTATATCGCCATTATGATTAATTCCAATTTCTGCAATAAAAAAAATTTTCTTCACTTGATTTTAAATTCCTTTTGATAAAAAACCCCCATCAATGTAAAAATCTTGACCTGTAACATAGCTAGAGGAATCTGAGATTAAATACAAAATTATCCCAAATAAGTCGCTCGGGTGACCATATTTCTTAAAAATCATTCTTGCAACTCTTTTATTTTTTTTAATTTTACTATTAAAGCTTTTTTTTGTCATTGGTGTTTTGATAAATCCTGGTCCAATATTGTTAACCCTAATATTAAATTTAGCAAAATCTACCGCCATAGATTTAGTAAGAAGTTTAAGTGCACCTTTTGATGAGTTATACCCAGGATTATTTTTAAATCCTAATTCAGAATTCAAACTTGTGATATTAATTATAGAACAGCCTTTTTTACTAATTAGTTTAAATATATTTTTAATAAGATAAAAGATACCAAAGGTATTAACTTGAAAATTTTTCTCAAAGTTTTTATTATCAGATATGCCTGCAAAATTAACTATACAGTCAATCTTTTTAAATTTCTTTTCAATTTCTTTTGAAAAAAGAATAAAATCTTTTTTTTGTGTGTAATCAACTTTATAATAGTTTTCTTGTTTCGTTTTGATAGCGTATCTATCTAATTTAATTACTTTAGCACCATTAAATTTAAGTAATTTAACAACCTCCTTTCCCATTCCACCTTCCGACCCTGTAATTAGACAAACTTTATTTTTTATTGAAAACAAATATTTTGAAGAATAGTTTTTTTTATTTAGCATTTATTTTTTTTTCTATATCACTGCATATATAGTGCAAAATTGCCATTTGTGACTGTTGAATTATAGCTGTGTTATTATTTTTTATATGAATACAAATATCTGAAATTTTCTTTAACTCTCCTCCTTTTTTTCCGACAAAAGAAATAACTTTAATTTTTTTTCTGGTTGCTTCTTTTGCGGCTAAAACTAGATTTGAAGATTGGCCTTTTTTTTTGCCTCCGCTTGTTGATAAAAGTATTAATATATCTCCCATAGTGCCAAGAGCTTTTATTTGTCTCTCATAAAATGTCTCAAATTTAAAATCATTACTCCATGCTGTCAAAGAAGCGGTGTTATTATTTAAAGAAATTGCTGGAATTGCAGGTCTTTTTCGGTTGTCGAAAGTGCATTGCAACTCACCAACAAAATGATCGCCATCCGAAGACGAACCACCATTACCTCCCACAAATATTTTTTGTTTTGAGTGGTAACATTTTAAAATTAATTGAGTAATTTTATCTATTTTTGCTTGAAAGTAATATAAATTATTAATCGTTTTTGCACTTTGAGAAAAATAATTTTTAATTTTTGTCATTTTTTTTTTAATAGTATTATACTAATCTATTTAGATATAATATGAAAAAAAAACTAATATTAAGCCCAATTTTAAATAAAATTTATAGAAAAATTATCAAGAAAAACTAATAAACTTTTATTGTTTATGTGTTAATTTTTGTAATCTAATTTATAGTTTAAATTACTTCTTGGTGTTACAAAATCTAGAGCAGAATTAAAATAGTCTTTCCTTTCTAAGCCTGCAAATTTTTCTCTAAATGACACTATTTGATTTTTTTGACTTTTGTCTAATGAAAAAAAGATTTCTTTTGAATTTGTTTTAAAGTTCAATATGTTTTCTTTAAATTTAGTTTTTTGCCACAAAAGTAAATCATAATTTACTTTAACATCTGAAATTTCATGATTGTTTGTTTCCAAATCTATTCGCTCTTTTAATCCCACTAATATTAAGTCATTTGCTAATTTATAGTCTTCTTCATCAGCATTTTTATTGAGTTTTTTGTAGTGTTTAAATAATACTTCACCAACCCATTTTTTTTCTAAATAAATTAACCTTGAAGAAAAATTAATATTTAGTCTTGTGGGTTCGCCAACTTGGTTATTATTTTCTTTATAAATCTTTTTTAGACTCTCTATCATTTCCTCTCTGGTATCAAATAACTCTGCTCTAATAGCTTTGTCGAAGTCTTCTAAAAATTTTAAATATTCTTCAGGCCATTCTTCATTAAGGTCTGGATTCATAAAATTGTAAAAAATATCTGTTAATCTCACACCTTTATTGTTATTTTTAATAAATTGAAAAAACCATTTTTGTAAACCTACAGAAAAAACTGCAAAAAACATAAAGCTTACTTTTCTTATTTCAAAAAACTCATCTTCAGAGAAAGTTTCAGATGAAGTTACTACTTCTTCATGTTCAGCAACAAATTCTCCATTTACATATCCATAACTTGAGCTTAAAGGTCTTATTTTTGTATTTAATTTAAATTTTTCTCTCTGATCTGGTCTATTCAGTTCAATACCATCCATAATAAAAAGCATATTAACTAATATTGTATCAAAACCTCTATCTATAGATTTGTTCATTAAATCTATAAAACTTGATTTTGTTTCATAAGGCAGTCCAAAAATTAATTCGGTAGTTGTGGGCATATTTAGTTTACTAGCCCATTTAACAGCATCGTCTATTTCTGCATCACTTACATTTCTTCTATTAATTGCCTTTAATGTTTCTGGATTTTCGGTTTGTAACGCTAAAGTTAATCCATACTGACACATGTCACCAGCTACTTCTACAATCTTTCTTGAGATTTCAGTAAATCTTTTATCATTATAAAAGAAAAGTCTTTCTGGAAAACCATATTTCTCTTTACATTTTACAATTTCCTCTGCAATTTCAATATCTCTTTTAAGTATTCCAAAATTTTCATCTGCTATTCTAAGTAAATGATGTGGTCTATCTGCAAACTTTTTAGAAATAAATTTAAGCTCTTCATACACTTGTGGTAGGGGAAACCCTCTTAGCTTGCCTCTATTTTTTCCTGATACACAAAAAGCACAAGTGTAGGGACAAAATCTTGAAGTTTGAATTATTGGTTGGTAGTCACCTTCTAAAAAATCATCTAGTAAGCCTGATAGATAAGGAGATTCCAAAAGATTAAGGTCTGTTGAAGTCCCAATCGGTTTACCTGATATAATTTGACCATTTTTTAAAAAAGATATTCCATCAATTGGTTCGTCAAATTTTTTTTCATTCAAAATGTTATCTAAAGCATTACTAAAAGCAATCTCACCTTCATTTATAACTACTGCGTCTGCCTCTGGAAACATTTTCTCTAAAAAAATTTTTTGTTGCGCTTTATCACTATCTATACTTGGTCCACCAATTATTATTTTGACTTTGTCTTTAAAAAGAGCACGGAGTCTTTTCACAACACTTTTATTCAAATAATTTGCCCAATAATAAAGTGCTATACCAACTACGTCGGGTGGGTTTTCGATGGCATCTTCAAAAAATTTATCAACTTTTTTGTATAATGACAGGTTTACATCTTTTCCGAATTTTTGCTTAGCATATTGACCAATGAATCCGATTCCTAGTGGCACTACTTTAGAATTTATAGTATGAACATTGTAATAACTAAAATCTGCTAGCATCACATTTAATTTTTTTTGATATGTCATAATTATAATGTGATTTATGTCATTATAAAAAAAAATTCAATCTTTTATAAATACTGATATTTAACATATATCTTAAAAGGCTAGTAATTAAATGTATTTTATAGGCATTTATTTAATAATTTATTCTAAAAGATTATTGCAATGTTGATTTCAATGATTTGCAAAACTCTTTTTATTATTTACATTTTAAATTTAATTGAAATTAAAAAAATTTAATATATAAAAAAATTTAGCTGAAATGCATGGTGGGAAATCAGTGTGAAATTCACTGGCTGTACCTGCAACCGTATAGTCGGAGCGCCACCCAGTAAAGTCCGCTGTTGAATGAAGGCCAGGAAAAGTCTAGTTCTACAATGAAAAATTAACAGAGGCATAAAAAAATTTTAAAGGAGAAAATTATGCCTAGGTTAATATTATTTTTTTTTATAAGTTTAATTAATTCAACTATATTGTCTGCTTCAGAAGACAAAAATTTTTCTTGTAAATGGGAAAATAAAAATGAAATTCCTTGTGTTGAAATTATTAGTTTGGTACCAAATTCCTCAGATTTTTCAAAATCAGGGATAAATAAGACTATAATTTCCAAAAAACAAATTGAAGAAAGTGGTGCCGTGGATCTAATTGATGTTCTTAAATCATTGCCAGATATAAACATAACCCAATCAGGACCCAAAGGACAACAGGCATCTATATTTATGAGGGGTACTGGATCAAATCATACATTGGTTATGATTAATGGAGTACCAATTAATGATCAATCAACAACTCAGGGATTGCATGATTTTGGTGTTGATTTTATTCAAACTATTCAACAAGTCGAAGTTTATCCAGGATCAAGTGCCACTCACTTTGGAACAAATGCAATTGGCGGTGCTGTAAATATAATTTTGACAGGTGATTATAAAAATTCTATTTCGGGAACAACTGATTATATGGGTAATTATGAATTTTCAGGAAATAAAACATACATTTACGATAATTCGTCCTTAAATATAAAAATAGGTACTGTAAAAAACGAGACTGTAAGTGCTAGAGGAAAAATATCTGATGAGAAAGATGCCTTAAATAATTATTCAACAAATATTAATTACGAAAAATTTTTAAATGAAAATTTAAGAATTTACAAAACTACATATTTAAGAAAAACAAAAGCAGAATATGATAATTCTAATACTAACCAACATGGTTATAAAGGTAATAATAAAATGGGAGCAATCCAGTTTGGTTTAGAAAATCAAATAAATTCAAAAAAAGACAATTATATTTTTTATTATAATGTTTATGACAGAGAATATGATGAAAGAGGAACTATTGATACCTATGAAAGTGAGGTTTTAGGTTTAAAATATGATTTATCAAGAATATTAAATAATAATTTATCTTACGGGATAGGTTCAGAATACAAATACGATTGGGGATACTTTGATAATAATGGATCATACGAAGCCTCAACAAAAGGTCATTCTGATAATTTTGCTTTATACGGTAATTTAGGTTGGAATATTTTGGAGAATTCAAATATTTCCATATTTGGAAGAAGAGATGAGCACAAACAGACTGGAGTAAATAATACTTATAAACTAAATTTTGAACAAAGGTTAAATAATTTTAATATAGGTGTTTCATATATGAATGGTCTAAGAAATCCCACACTATATGAAATGTTTGGCACTGATAATTTTGGTTATTCTGGAAATAAAAATCTAAAACCTGAGAAAAGTAATACTTACGAAGTATATTCCAACATGCTTTTTAATGAATATATAAATTTATCTGTAAGAGCTTTTAAAGCAAATATTCAAAATAATATAGAATATATTAGCAACAAATATCAAAATGATAATGATAATATCGATTTAAATCAATCTGGTTTAAATAATCAAATAAATGTAAAATTTAAAAATACCAATTTAGATTTCTTTTCATCTTTCTTATCATCAAAGAAGGAAAATAACGCTAGTCAATTAAGAAGGCCAAATAAAAATTATGGTTTAAATGTATATAGAAATATCAAAAACAATTTATTTGGTAATTTAACTTTAAATCTAAAATATAATCATTATGGAAAACATTTTGATACACACTCTACAAATTTTAGCACGATTGAAATGGATAGCACAGATTTAATAGATCTAAAAATCACAAAAAAATTAGATAATGGTAATTTTTATATCAAACTCACTAACGCTTTAAATGAAACATATCAAAGGCCTCATGGATATAATCATGAGAATAGAATTATTAAATTTGGAATGAGTTATTAAATAGTTGTCTTATCAAATTCGAATGTTATTATGAAAATATGAGTTATCTAAAGATTGCTTTTGGCGTTTTAGTTGTGTTATCTGCGAGTAGGTTTATTCCACACCCGCCAAATTTTACAAGTCTTTTAGCTTTAAGTTTTTATATTCCTGCAGTTTTTGGAAAAAGATATATCCCTGTAGTAGTTGTAGCACTATTGTTCACTGATTTATTTATTGGATTTCATTCAACAATTATATTTACATCTGGAAGTGTGATTCTTATAGGTTTGATTTCAAAATATTTTAATAGATCAATTACATTCAGAATTTTTGGCGCACTAACTGGTGCTGTAATTTTCTTTATAGTAAGTAATTTCGGTGTGTGGCTAAATGGTTCTTATGGTTATAGCCTATATGGAATATTAAGTTGTTATTTTCTTGCAATACCATTCTTTGGATTTTCTCTTTTATCAACATTAATATTTTCTGTGATAATCGAGACTATATATAAATTTTATCAAAAAACTTTTTCTAATTCTAAGATTTATTAAATATCATATATTTATAAAAATTTTTTTCAGTGTATAGTTAAGCAAATTTGGCTATAAATACTGTTTATTTGACAAAAATTTCAAAAACATTCTTTTGAAATTTAGAAACATTAATCTTTTTTTTACTTTCTCCTTTAAAATTCATTAAATCATTTTTAATTTTTGTATATGACAAATCAGATGCTTTATAATTGGTATAGTTTCCAAAATTTTTGAACACAAACTTTATATTTAGCAATTTTTTTTTGAACAAATTTATTTTGGATTGATAATTATCTTGTTTATTATTTATTTTTTTTGATATCTTTTTTATCTCATTAATAATTATTTTATATGAATACTTTGCATAAAAATTATAAATATGATTTTCAATTTTTTTATTTCTCTTAATTTTATTTTTCTTTTTTAATATTTTTTTAACAAATTTTTCAACATCAAGTAAACTGTCAATCTTATTTGAAAATAGATAAGGAATATTTACAAAATTTTTGCTATTAAAATCAGGTTTAAAAGCTAGATTTTCAACTCCCATAGCGCTAGCTTCCAGAGACGTTGTGCAATAATAATGAATATTAAGTTTTGACCATTTTAACCACTCTGCGATTGAAAACTCCTTTGAAACGTGAACATTTGAAAATTTTTTTTTTAGATTTAAGTAACTCCCCAACTTTTCAGAAGGATGAGGTCTTATAATAATATTTAAATCCTTAAATTTTTCTGCAAGATATTTTACTAAAATTCTATTTTGAAGAAATTTTTTTTTGTTATATTTTAAATAATATTTATAATTCTTTACACTTTGAGAATCATTTAAATAATGATTTTTTTGCAAAAAACTAATTTTCCCATATTTAGTATTATAGTGATTTACATTTCCAAATGAACAAGTAACTAGTATGTATGATCTAAACTTTTTTTTTATTAAATCAGAATTTTTTTTATTTAAAAAATTAAATCTTTTTTTTAAAATATCAAATCTCAGATTACCTGATATTACCAATTTCTTTTTAAAGTCTTTTCTGTTTAATGATAGAAATTTATAACTTTCTCGACCCCAACAAAAAAAAATATCACAAATTGTTGCAATTTTTTTTGAAAATTTTGTTTTTAAATAAGTTTTTTTTGAAAGGGTAACCAATCCTTCTTCATCAAATAATATTAATTTATTGTTATTTAATTTTACTTTTTTATAAAAATTTAAATAAGTATTTGTAGACTGTAAACCTATATAAATAGAGTTAGAAAAACATCTTGTAAAATATTCAACTTCAGCTTTTCTACCAAAGATTACTCTGAAACCAGCTTGTGCTAAAAAAAATGATAGTAACAGTCTGGATTTATAATCTCTTGACTCAACTTCGTAAGGAATTAATACTATTTTTTCTTTAAACATAAATTTTAATTAAATACTCATAATTGAATAGATTTTTATATTTCTATTCATAAATCAAATTCTTTCAAATTTAAAGCTTGTAAATATGAGATAGTATTAACTTACTCCATTATTATTTAATATACTACATTATGAGAACTATTAGATTCAAAAATTGATTAATAAGGTCAACTAATATAATTAGTAATAAAATTAAAAAAAATAGTAATAATGAGAAATGATATAATTTGTTTTATTCCTGCAAGAAAAAAATCGTCACTCAAAAATAAGAACATGCTAAAAATTGATAACAAGCCTTTAATTTATTATACATTAAACTCTGCAAAAAATTCAAAGTATATTAAAGATACTTATGTATCGAGTGATAGTTTAGAAATCCAAAATTACTCAAAAAAATTTAATGTAAAAGTTTTGAAAAGACCAAAAAAACTAGCATCGAGCTCTTCGAAAGGATATGAGGTAATATCTCACTTTGTAAAAAAAAATATATCTTTACTAAAAAATAAATCTCTTTTAATTTTACAACCAACTTCTCCTTTGAGAAAAACTTCTCACATAAATAAAGCAATTAACCTCCACTATAAAAATAAGCACAAACCTATCATTAGTGTAAAAAAAATTGATAATAAGTTTTTAAAAGGTCTAATTTTTAATAAAAAAGGTCTTATTCCTCTTGAAAATGGAAGATTTGTACAAGAAAATAGACAAAGTTTGCCTAAAATATTTTTACCGAATGGCGCTATCTTTCTTTTTTCAATAAAAGATTTTAAAAAAAGCAATAAAATTCCTTTTAAAAAATCTTTACCGATGTTTATGAATGAAAAAGAAAGTATTGATTTAGATACAAAAAAAGATTTGATTAAAATAAAAAAAATATTAATGAAAAATGCAAAAAAAATTTAAAATTAAAACTTTAAAAATTGGTTATGACTTTAATCCAGTCATAATCGCTGAAATCGGGATTAATCATGGAGGATCATTAAAGATTGCAAAAAAAATGGCTAAATTAGCCATAAATTCTGGTGCACATATAATTAAGCACCAAACACATATTGTGAATGATGAAATGTCCTCAGAAGCAAAAAAAAATAGAATAGGTTACATTGGTAAATCTATATATGATCTAATGGAAAAATGTGCTTTAAATGAAAAAGATGAATTAGAATTAAAACTTTATGTAGAAAAACTAGGATCAATTTTTTTAAGTACACCTTTTTCAAGAGCTGCTGTTGACAGATTGGTAAAATTTAATGTACCTGCCTTTAAAATTGGATCAGGTGAGTGCAACAATTACCCTTTATTAGAATATATATGTAATTTTAAAAAACCAATTATATTGAGTACAGGTATGAATACTATCAAAGATGTAAAAAAGTCAGTTAAAATTATAGAAAAAAATAAGATACCTTACGCATTACTACACACAACAAATATATATCCAACACCTTATAATTTAATACGTTTAGGTGCACTAGAGGATTTAAAAAAAGAGTTTAAAAATGCGGTCATAGGGTTATCCGACCACAGCAAATCTAATCTTGCGTGTCTTGGGGCAATCGCTATGGGAGCCTCTATAGTTGAAAGACATTTTACTGATACACTTACAAGGAAAGGACCTGATATTTCTAATTCCATGGATCCAAAAGCTTTAAAAAAGTTATCAAGAGATGCAAAAATAATGAAATTAATGAGGGGTGGAGGGAAAAAACCGGTAAAAGAGGAAAAAGTAGTTAGAGATTTTGCTTTCGCGTCTGTAGTAACAATTGCAAAAATAAAAAAAGGTGAAAAATTTTCAGAAAAAAATATCTGGGTTAAAAGACCAGGTGGAGGTGATTTTCTAGCTCGAGATTATAATAAGATATTAAGTAAAAAGGCAAAAAAATTAATTCCATCAAATAGACAACTGAGAAAAACTGATATTTTATAAATGAGAAAAAAGATTAAAGTAATGGCATTTACTGGGACGAGAGCAGACTATCCGAGAGTAAAGAAAGTCCTTGAAAAGATAAAGTTAAATAAAAAAATTGAACTTAAAATTGTTGTTTCAGGGACTCATGTATTAAAAGAATATGGTAATACTTATAAAGAAATAATTAAGGATGGTTTTAAAATATATAAAAAATTCAATATTTATGACTCCAATTATGATACTCTATATGGCGCTACTAAAGCTATTTCAAATTGTACAAAAGGATTTGCAAAAATTTTAAAGGACTATAATCCAGATGTAGTTCTTATAACAGTTGATAGAATCGAAACATTGGGTGCAACAATTCCAGCTTCTATAATGAACTTTCCAATAGCACACATACAAGGAGGTGAGGTTACCGGAACAATAGATGAAAATATTAGACATGCAGTTACAAAATTATCTCATATTCATTTAGTTGCAAATGATGATGCAAAAAAAAGAATTATTAAATTAGGAGAGCATAAAAAGTATGTGTTCAATGTAGGATGTCCTTATATTGATTTAATCAAATCAACTAAAATAATATCTAAAGAAAGATTATTTAATAAATTTAAATTAGATATGAATAAAAAAACTATAATATTAATACAACATGCAGTTACAACCGACTATGGTGAATCTAAAAATCAAATTTTAAAAACAATAGATGCATTGAAAAAATTAGATTATAACAAATATCAAATCTTCTCGATTTACTCAAACGCAGATCCAGGTTCAAAAGAAATTATTAAGCAAATTAAAAAAGCAAAATTTAATCTTGTAAAAAATATTGTTTCTGGCGATTTTATTAATTTAATGAAATATTCAAACCTTCTAATTGGAAACTCCTCTTGTGGAATAAGAGAAGCACCAAGCTTTAAATTACCAGTTATCAATATTGGTTCGAGACAGAATAGAAGATTACGAGCAAAGAATGTTATAGATGTTGATCACAAAGTTAATAAAATAAAAAATGCTTTGGATTACGCTTTAAATAACAAAAAATTTAAAAAAGTATTAAAAAAAGTTAAAAATCCTTATGGAGACGGAAAAGCTTCTGATAGGATTGTCTCTATATTAAAAAATCTAAATTTGAACAAAATAACAAACAAAGTAATAAGTTATTAAAAATAATGAAAATTAAAAGAGTACTAGTTACTGGTGGAGCAGGTTGTATAGGATACCAAGTTTGTAAATTATTAGAGAAAAAAAAAGTTAAAGTTGTCCTTTTTGATGTTCCAGAGAAAATTCAAAAGATAGGAATAAATGAATCAAAATATTTGAGTTTTTTTAATGGATCAATAATGGACAAAGTTAGTTTAGAGGAGGCTGTAAAAAATTGTGATGCTGTAGTTCATTTAGCAGCATATCTTGGTGTACAAAGAACAGAGCAAAATAAATCAAGATGTATAGAGATTAATATTAGTGGTACTAAAAACGTTATAGATGTTTTAAATAAAAATAAAAATGTTAAAAAAATAATTTTTGCATCATCTTCAGAAGTGTATGGTGAGCCAAAATCAAATCCTGTCAGTGAAAAAGATATCACTCAAGGTAAAACGGTATATGCTATAACTAAACTTGCGGGTGAGGAAATTATAAAAGCAAATTACGAATTAAATAAAGTAAAATACGTTATTTTAAGATTTTTTAATACTTTTGGTCCATATCAAGTTACACAGTTTGTGATCCCTAAATTTATAAGTTTAATTAGAAAGAACAAAAGTCCAATAATTAATGGAAATGGTAAACAAACGCGTTCTTTTACATACTCAAAGGATTCTGCAAGGGCAACCGTTGACTGTTTATTTTCTCACAAAGTAAACAATAAAACTATCAATATAGGAAACAATAAATCAAAAATTTCTATAATGAATCTAAGTAAAATGATCTCGAAATTGATGAATAAAGATATTAAGCCAAAAGTAAATTTAAACTTTAAAAAAAGTGACCGTAAAAAAAGCAGAGAAATATATAATAGAATTTGCGATGTAAGTTTAGCAAAAAAGTTGTTAAATTTTAAACCAAAATACTCAATGAAAGAGGCAATTTTAGAAACTATCAAGGAAAATAAAAATTTTGAAAATTGGTAGTTAATATAATTTTACAAATAAACTAATAAAAGCATGTATTTCTCGAAATAACTATTTTTTGACTAAATTTTTGCTTTTTAAATTTAATCTACCAGTAAAACTTGAGTTAAATGAACTGCTATCAATCTGGGGATTTGAATAAATTTTTGGAATATCAAAAGAGCAGGTTCTAAAAATTGGAAAATACTTAATTATTTTAACACTGAAAATTTGTTGCATCATCCACACGCTAGAAACTCTAGTATCTACAACACAAGAAATTAATTCATCATCTGATTGTAAGCGTATTTTAATTATATCCATACAGGTTGATGAGCCTTTTTCGTCTGAGTAATTAGGACCATCAAGAAAGATAAAATCAAATGAATAGTTGGGAATATTTGAATGTACATATCCTCTGAACATTGAATAATCATAAAGTTCTCTTTTTCCCATTACTATTTCGACAATTTTAGAATAATTTTTTGGTAATAGTTGTGATGCCATATCGTACCACTCTTGAACACTTTCCATACTTACAATTTTACAATTATAACTAGGATCTTTCTTTTGAATTTGTAATATGGTTTCTGCCAATACAACAGTCGATGTGCCTGTACCCAATTCTAAAATATATCTTGGTTTTTTTTTAAGAATAATTTTAACTACATTATATAAAGTTGGGTATTTAGTTCCTGTAGATTTAGTTTTTGAAGTATATTCATTAATAATCTGTTGTATTCCTGGCAGTAATTTGTTTAGACGATATTTACAATAACGGTCATACAGAGCGAAAATTTTCCAAATTATTTTTTTCTTAACAGTCTCCATTTGAATACAAATTAAATCGAATATCTTAAATTTATAAAAATTTTTTTCAGTGCATAAATCAAGCCAATTGAGCTATTAGTACTGGTCAGCTGCACGCATTACTGCGCTTCCACATCCAGCCTATCAACGTGGTGGTCTACCACGGCTCTATAGGAAG